>OGYM01002850.1_pt1 | contig 10788 bp, 7 predicted proteins | sample 1576491 | NCBI WGS metagenome assembly OGYM01 (sample SAMEA3541515, study PRJEB24748) | human gut metagenome | biome: human gut; feature: human-associated habitat; material: faeces | place: China | collected 2012 | reverse complement strand
GATTTCCGAATGGGACAACCTAGCCGTCTGAAGGACGGTTACTCTTACCAATGTATGCTTGGTGGTATTAAAGCGGTTGGCGGCGGTACTACAAGCAAGGTATTATCAAAGGTATCATCAAACGCAAGCAATAAGATAATGAATGCGGTTAAAAAGGTTTCAAATAGCAGATTTGGTTCTTATCTGCTGGACGGATTATCAGAAGCCAATGAAGAATGGCTACAAGCAAATCTGGAACCCATTTTCCGCAATGCTATATTTGATGAAAACAACGAAATAAAACCGTTTTCACAAGACAAATTAGAAGCTGCTTTACTCGGATTTTTAAGCGCGTCTGTATTAAATGCTCCTAATTTAATTTCAGGCGGGAATACAGCAGATTATACCAGTTACAATAATGACATAGTTGGAGCTTCCAGAAATCAAGAGGATATTGCTAAATCTTCTGTATCGTTAAAGCCATATACAGAGTCAGATATCAAATACTTTAAGCAAAACCAAAACAATCTTATAGACGGTGTTGATGCGAATTTTGATGAATACGCAAAAAGTTTTTATAATTCTGAAACAAAAAAAGGAGTAAAGCTAGACGGGAGTCAAAAAGCAGAAACAATTTATTTAGGCAGATTAAATGACAGTGTTTCAGGTGATGTTAATGCCATTATTTCTGATACAAAATGGGGTGGGATAGATACATCTGATTTTAATGTTCAAGTAAAAAACAGCGACATTGTTCATTTCTATGATCAGCACGGAAGCGATTCTCAAAACGGGCAAATTCCGCTAACACCGGATATTGTTGCTAAATTAACGGACACTATTTCAGATCCTGATATTATTTCTCTGTCTGATAATTCGACAAAGCAAGACAAACCTGTACTGTATTTCGTAAAAAAAATAAACGGATACAGTGTTGTGTTAGAAGCTGTTTCTCCTTCTAAGAAAGCGTTGCTTCCAAAAACAATGTATGCGTTTAAAAGTGATTCGCAGGAATTTTCGGATTTTGTATCAAAATTAAAAAAGAGCCGGTTTCGGCATCCGATCGGGACAGAATCCCGCACGGGTCTATACGCCCAAGGCGACCGAACTGAGGCTCTTTCTAACCCCACTATACCACAAGAGCAAAGCGGTGTCAAGAACAGTATACGCGAAAATGCGGAAAATATGACCGAAAATCGTCAAATTCGTGTTCCGGAATCTGAACTGAAAATCATGAAAGCAATTGCGAAAAACCACAAGATTCCATTTGAAATCAAGGATTTGGGAGTCGATGCAAAAGGATCACCGATTGAGGGGAAATATGAAAACGGTGTCATCTATGTCAGTCCTTATGCCAAAAATCCGAGTCTTGTCATTTTCAAGCATGAATTAACGCATTATCTGGAAAAAGATACATATCGGTACGATCAATTGCTGAATGTGGTAAAAAGCTATTATGATAAGATGGGAGAAACGCTCGGAACTGATTACGCCGCAGAAATTCGCAAAATATACGACAATTACCGCGCAAGAGGAAAAACTTTAGAAGACGGAGAAGCGGAAAGAGAACTTGTTGCTAATTTTGCCGGAAAATATTTGTTTACCGATGAAAAAGCAATCCAATATCTGACAGGGAAAAAGCCAAGCATTTCCCGCAGCATATTAAACTGGATTAGAGAGCAAATCGCGGCTATTAAAGGCGATGTGGAATCAGAATTACTTATTAAAGCAGAACGGATGTATGTAAATGCGTTAAAAGCGGCAGATAAACGTGCAGGAATTGAGGGCAAGGCAAAATATAGTACGCAATATAGCCTTGGGTATACCACTGATAATAAGCCTGTTGTGGTGGTAGAGGATGATATATTGAAAGGTGTGCCGAAAAACAAGTGGATTGAAACGGTAAAAAACACTATTTCTGAAAAGTTTGCAGATGGTATACCAGTTAGCGGCAGGCTGATAAAGGTTAATCAGAAAACACGGAATGAATTTACAAATTCAAAAAATTCGCAATGGTATTCCGAAAACAATCAAATTATATATGCGGATAAGTTTAAGTCGGCAAACAATCTTGATGATATTGTTCTTGCTTCAACAAATTACATCAATGAGGATTTAAAGCACAGTCGAAAAGACAAATTTATCGAGTTCGCACGCGGGGATGTTTTAATTCGAGTTGGTGACAATGATTATTCTGCAAAAGTAATAGTCGGATTTACATCTGGAAAACAAATGGTTCTGTATGATGTTATTGATTTTTCACCAACTTCATTTGAACTTAAAAAAACAGATATGCGTTCGCCATCCAACCGCAGTAAAGCGGAGAACGGTAGCAACATATCTGTTCCTGACATCACTGTACCACAAAAAGCACAATCTGTCAATACCATTATACCCGATTTGCGGAAAAATGATACCAGCAATTCACAATTTTCTCTTTCCGATGATTACGATAACGCTGTCGAACAGTACGGAGCGATTCCACCCGGAGAAAATCCGGCACGTGATGTTAAAGTTCCGAAACAAATGAATGATAACACTAAAGTTCGCAGAACGGTTCGCACCGCAATGGAAGCAAGCGGAACTCCTGGCGAATTGGTTGATCGTTTAAAAGTGGACATTGCCAATGACGTGTACGATTATAAAGTCGTAAGCGACAAATCAGCCGTTTCAAGTGCCAAAGACCGCTTGGATAAATGGGGGCTTGAAAAGTGTTATCAATACTGGAAAAGCCTTGTCAATGAGGATAGGAAAATATCTAAAAATGATATGGCTTTGGCAGAGCAGATGTATATTGAAGCGGCACATAACGGTGATTTCAAAGTGACGCAGGAACTGATGGTTGATATCGCAGAAGAAGCGACACGAGCCGGACAAAATGCTCAATCAATCAGACTGCTGAAAAATTTAACTCCGGAGGGCAGGATTTACAAAATAGACAAGCTTGTGTATCGTATTCAGAAAGAAATAGACCGAAAAACAAACGGAAAAGCAAAAACCATTGAAGTAGACGAAAATCTAAAAAAGCGCATGTTAAATGCAAATTCGGTGGAAGAAATGGATGCAATTGAGCATGAAATCAGTAAAAATATTTACAAACAGATTCCAGAGCCAACCAAGTTGCAGAAATTTGTCAGAAAGTGGAATGAATGGCGATATCTTGCTATGTTAGGAAATCCTCGAACTCATATCAGAAATATATTTGGAAACGCGCTTTTTGCTCCTATGGTCACCAGCAAGAATGTTATGGGGGCATTGATTGAGCGTGCATTGCCAAAGGAACAGCGTACAAAATCGGTTTTGACACCAAAGGACAGAGCGGCTATAAAATATGCAAAAGATTATTTTGGGACTGCTTTATCAGAGGAATCCAAAATAAGAAAAAGCAAATACGATGAGCGCAATAATCATGGTTTGGATGTCGAAGAAAAAGTATTTAAAAATAAGGTTTTAGAATGGGCGAGAAAAACAAACAGCAACGCTTTAGAAGCAGAAGATACCTTTTTCAAGCGCGGAAGATATGCGAGCAGTTTTGTACAATTTCTAAAAACAAGGGATTGGGATTATCAAAACTTGACAGATGCCCAGCGACAAATGGCAAGCGACTATGCTATGAGAGAAGCGAAAAGAGCAACTTTTCAGGACACTTCAAAGGTAGCAGACGCATTAAATAAGCTTTCTCGTCAAAACGTTGCTACTGAAATCCTTGTTGAAAGTCAAGCACCATTCAAGAAAACGCCAATCAACATCCTAAAACGTGGTGTAGAATACAGCCCATTTGGAATTGCAAAAGGATTTAAAGAACTGGCGTGGGATGTCAGAAAAGGCAATATGAACGCTTCACAGGCAATAGATTCAATTTCTTGCGGATTGACAGGAACCGGAATGCTACTGGTTGGAATGTTATTAAACAGTTTGGGATTACTGAAATCCACTTCCGACAATGACAAAGAGGGAGAGCTTGACAAGCTACAAGGAAAACAGGAGTATGCGATTGAAATTGGCGGGAAATCCTATACCGTTGATTGGATTGCACCGCTTTCTATGCCACTTTTTGTGGGCGCGGAAATTGCAAACTACATTGAAAACGGAGATGCCGATGATGGTGCCAGTTTTGGGCGTGTTGTGGATGCGCTGACCGGAATGACAGACCCGATGTTTAATCTGTCCATGTTGCAAGGAATCAACAGCAGCATAAAAACAGTGAGATACAGCGATAACCCGACTATTGATTTGGCGGCTAATGCGGTTTCAGGATACCTCGGTCAGGGCATTCCTACAATACTTGGTCAGACGGCTCGCACAGTAGACACCACAAGAAGAAATAGCTATTATACTCCGAAAGACAGCGCAGCAGGAAAATTGATTGATAAAACAATTAAGAAAACAGCCGCTAAAATTCCGGGTATAAGTATGCTGTTGGAGCCGTATATCGACAAATGGGGGAATGAGCAAGTTGCAGATAATTGGGTGTTGAATGCGTTTGAAAACTTTGCATCTCCTGGATATTATTCAGAGAACACAAACGATTCGGTTACGGAAGAAATGGCAAGGCTATACAAAGCAACATCTGACACAGGCGTTGTTCCACACAGTGCCAAATCAAGTCTGTCAACAGGCGGAAATACATATCGGTTATCCGAAAAAGAATATACGCAATATCAAAAAACGCTTGGAAAAGCTTCTCATGAACAACTTCAAAAACTGATTAACAGCACTGCATATAGTAACATGTCAAACGAGGAAAAGGCGGTTGCAGTGGGTAAAATGTACCGATATGCAGAAGAAAGCGCAAAAGTCGAGTTTTATAAAGGACGAGGAATTGATTTTGACGACACTCCAACCATTAAGAAATTTAATGAAGTGGAAGAATCAGGCGTTGATTTATACGAATATTTATATGCGTATGTTTCGGTGAAAGATATGGAAAGCGACAAAAACGCAAGCGGCGAAACGATTCGCGGTTCTTTAAAGCGGAAACAAATTTCATGTATGGTAAATCAACTCGGCATTCCTGCAAAAACAGCAAACAAAATCTATGATCTCATGCACTGAAATCAGTAAATCAAAAGGAGTGAAAAGCTTATGCAATTTAAAATTGAAAAGAATCAAATCACAAGATTGGACAAGGAACTGCTAACCACCGAGAATGTAAACTCGGTGGAATGCAGTTTTTCTTTTTCCGATGACTATGACGGGTTGGAATTGTATGCGGTGTTTTATCGTGATTCGACCACAAACTGTTTTGTTTCATTGAATGATGGGAAATGTATTTTGCCGCATGAGTTGTTAGAAGATGCAGGAAATCTTTATGTTGGCGCTTACGGTGTGAAAAATACTTCCAGTTCAGTAGAAAAGAGAATTACGACCAATGCGGTTGCCATTCGTATTGATCAAAGTCTTTCATCCTCTACGTCTCCGGCAGCAGCGCCCACGCCGGATATATGGGAACAATATTCAGCAACAATATTGGGATACAAGACGGCGGCGGAAACAGCGGCAGATATTTCGGAACAAAGTGCATTGTCTTGCACCAGATGCGTAGAACAAGCAGAGGGAGCGGTCGAAGAAGCTGCAAGTTATTCATTACTAGCGGAACAATATAAAGACCAAGCGCAAGCTATTAAAGACAGCACAGAAATTGATTACGATGTACAGACAAACAAAGTGGGATTTAAAAAAGCAAATGAATCTACATACACGTACACCGGAGATTTGACAGGACCTACCGGAGCCAAAGGGGATAAGGGCGACAAAGGTGACAAGGGTGATAAAGGAGATAAAGGCGAAACAGGATCGACTGGTCCGACTGGCGCAACTTTTACTCCATCCGTAGATGCGGACGGTTATATCTCATGGACGAACAATAAGGGCTTATCCAACCCTGATACAGTTAATATCAAAGGTCCACAAGGTGATACGGGACCTACTGGTGCAACAGGACCTTCTGGAACTAATGGCACAAACGGAGCAACATTTACTCCTTCGGTGGATACTAGCGGAAACATTTCATGGACCAATGATAAGGGTTTAACCAATCCGGCTACTAGAAATATTAAAGGACCTAAAGGGGATAAAGGTGATGACGGTGCAGATGGTACAGGTGTTACTATTCTCGGAAGCTATGATACCTTAGAAGACTTGCAATCCGCACATCCAACAGGCAATGCAGGAGATAGTTATCTGATATCCGGAGATTTATATGTTTGGTCTACCACAAGTTCATCTTGGACGAATGTTGGGACTATTCAAGGACCTAAGGGAGATAAGGGTGATACCGGTGATACTGGTCCAACAGGCGAAACAGGAGCAACTGGAGCAAAGGGTGATAAAGGAGATAAGGGAGACCCAGCCACAGTCAACGGTAAAACCACAGATTCTAACGGAGCCATTACGTTGTATGGATCTGATATCGCTACCAGTTCATCGGATGCGACCACTATAGCTTCTGCATTAAGCAATAAACAAACTAAGATTACAGCAAGCGGATTCCTTAAAGGTAATGGAGCAGGAACTATTACAGGCACTTCAATTACCGTGAACGGTCAAACTCCGAATGCTAGTGGCGAGTTTGTAGTGGATGCATCACAAATTAAAATGCCGGATAGTGCTGAGGTATATCCGGGAGCTACCATAAAAACTGCTATAACTGGTATGTGTTACAATAAATTGCCAATTCCAGATGGTACTAACGGTATTCTAAAATCCTATTATGATGAAGCAAATGATATATATTCTACCGAAATCGCTACTGCCGGGACGGATTATCAAGCACCTATTACCGCATCTGGATATCTTATCGGAGACGGAAACGGTAACATCACGGGAGCACCGTTAACAGTTAATAATACTTCGGCAGATTCTAGTGGAAATATTGCTTTGGATGGCACAAAGATTCCGTATAGTAGTGATAGCTCAACACCAACAGTATCTAGTACACTTGCAACTTTAAGTAGTACAGTAGCAGGAAAGCAAAACAATATTACAACTAGCGGAATTTTAAAAGGTAACGGGAGCGGATCTATTATCTCTGCCACAGCCGGAACGGATTATGCAACACCGGCACAAGTTAACACAAAGCAAAATATGATTTATGCAAGCGGGATTTTAAAAGGCACTGGAAGCGGAACTGTATCAGCGGCAACAGCAGGAACGGATTATGTTGCTCCCAGTTATTTTTCACAAGCCACACCGGTTGATCTTACGATGATAAACGGGGCGGCATCTCAAGGTTGGTATTGTCAAGTATATAAATGCGGTAATATTGGAATGGTCATATTGGCAATTACCGTTTCGTCAACGCAAGGAATTGCAAACAATACCACTATCGCTAATTTACCAACCGGATATTATGCATGGCAGCCGGCTATGGTTAATCCGAGCGGAAACGCAAGCAATACAGGAGCAATTGGTGTGATTAACGGAATTGTTCGTGTATCCGGAATACTGGCAAAAGGCAGTTATACTTGCTGTATTCCATATATCATAGCTTAGTAGGAGGATGCAATAATGAACACAGAGATTTTAAAAAATGCTTTTATTCCTGAAAGCGAATGGGACAACTGCTATATTTCCGATGATGGCATGATATTCACGCCTAGATATGATGACAATGGAGATATGGTGCAAACAGGGGAACAGGCGTATAACGAATATATCAGTGCGATATCAAATCCGACCACACCTGAACCTACCGAGCAAGAACAAATCAATGCTATGCTGATGCGTGAAATTGCTATCTTGAAAGGTCAGGTGGCGGCACAATGATGTTTGAAACGATTAAGGAATATTACCGCAAAGGCTTGTTTGATGAGGATGATATCAGCAGCTTTGTTCCTATTGGATGGATTACGGAAGATCAAAAGAATGAAATATTAAAACAGAAAGGATAACATAAAGATGGAAAAAATATTTAATTGGATTAGCGTAGTTGCCGGAATAGTAGGCGGAATAATCGCTAATGCCTTGGGAGGATTTGACGGAATTATGATTGCTTTAATAAGTGTTGTTGTATTGGACTATCTGACCGGAGTTGTTAAGGCGATCTACACGAAAAAGCTATCAAGCGAAATCGGATTCAAAGGAATTGCAAAGAAAATATTTATATTTATCATTGTGGCTCTTGCTTGTTTGGTGCAGGACATTATTGGAGACAGCATTCCGGTACGCGAAATTGTTATTATGTTTTACATAGCTAATGAGGGCATATCAATTATCGAGAACGGTGCAGAGGTTATTCCGATTCCTAAAAAAATGAAAGACATTCTTTTACAATTGCGGGATAAAAATGAAAACGAGAATGATATCAATGAGTAAAATTGCAATTGTTGTCGGTCACGGAAAAAGCAAATCCGGGGGTTATGACAGCGGGGCTGTAGCGAATGGATTCCATGAATTCAAAATCGCGAAAGAGTGTGCCAAGTATGCGCAGGAATACTTGAATGCGAATTATGAATGTCAAGCTGATTTATTCAACTATGCCGGTGACACTTACTTGACTGATCGTGTGGCAAAGTTTAAGGACAACACCTATACTTTGCTTGCTGAAATTCATCTGAACTCTTTTTCAAATGACACGGCAACCGGTACGGAAGTGTATTACAGTCAGGCATCCAAGGGGGCGTTGGGTCAAAAAGCTGCTGAAAAAATCTCCGCTCAAATCGCAAGTGATTTTGATATCCGCAACCGTGGAGCAAAAACAAGACTTCGCAGTGATGGAAAAGATTATTTTGCAATCATCCGTGACACAAAACCCCATGCTGTTTTGGTAGAAACATTATTCATCAGTTCTAACGATGTATACTTGATTGATACTGCAACCGAACAGCAGAAAATGGGTAAATCTATTGCTGTTGGAATTGCTAATGCTATGGGGTTAAAAGCAAAGGTTGTCACACCGTCAAAACCAGTCGAAAACAAGCCGTCAGAGGTTGAAACGTTAAATAACACTATTAAACAGTTAAATGCCAAAATAACAACGCTAGAAGCCGATTACAAGGTGTTGCAGGAAAGCAAAGCTAAACTGATATCCGAAAACGAATTAATCAAAATTCGCAACGAGGAATTAGCCGACAAGTGCGACGAACAGCAAGAGAAAATTATCTCGCTGAATACGCAAATCGAGGAATACAAAAAGCACACTTGTACCATCAGCGAGGACAAAATCACAGTCGGTCAGGCTTTGTCTGTTTTAGTTAAGGCGATCAAACAGGCATTTACGAAAGTATAACAATCACAGCGGGCGGGGAAACTCGTCCGCTTTTTTGTTTTTGTGGGATATTTTTTTAAGCGGTCATTGTATGTCCTAGTTAGAATATAATATTATGAAAGCGGTGATAATAATCGAAAGGGGAAGCGAATGATGATAAAGCAATGGATTATAAAAATAAAGATTAAAATAGCCATAATATTACTTAAAAGCGTACAAATATATTACAATGAATATGTAAACGATTCACAAATGTGTTACAATAAAAAGAAAAATATCGATTTTCTATATGCAGAACTCAATAAAATGTGTTACAATGTAGGCGTAAAGGAAGAAAATGGTAAAGAGGGAGTGGTTTCAATGTTTACTGTTTTTGACATAGCTAATTGGTTTTTGAGCAAAGAACCTATGACACACAAGAAATTGCAAAAACTTTGTTACTATGCGCAAGCGTGGTCTTGGGCATTAAGGAACCAACCTATTTGTGATGCAAATTTTGAAGCGTGGGTACACGGACCTGTTTGCAGGGAATTATATGATAAGTATTGTATTTGTGGAGCATCGCTAATAATGTCTGCTGAAACATTTAATTTAGACAGTAATGCCGTAGAATTATTAGAGGATGTATGGGAAACATATGGCGGCTTGACTGCGAATGCTTTAGAAGCATTAACACATAGCGAAACGCCATGGAGAAAAGCAAGGGTTGGATGTGACCCATCTGAACGGTGTAACGCTATTATCCAAGTTGATGATATGAAACAATATTATCAATCAATTTATTCTGGAAATGAAGAATAGTGTCAAAATTAGCAAAAATAAACATCAATAATTCTACTGGAAGTAAGTTAACCCAAAATTCAGTCGATATGCCGTTTTCCTTAACTTTAAAATATCCACTTGAAAATAATTATAACTTTAAGAAATTAAAATCTGAACATTTAAGAGAATTTCAGTCTTTTCTTGACAAAGTATCAAGTATGACTTTTTCGCAAGTTGACAATCTTTTTTTAAGAAACCCTGATACAAATGATAAATTTCAAGGCAAACAGATTCAGCATTATGAGGTTTCTAATTGCTTTCGTATACATGGAGTAATAGAGGATTCGCATCTTGTTATACTCAGAATAGACCCTAGACACGATAAACACAAATAGCCATTAGCAATGCCCCGCCAACCCGGCGGGGTTGTTTTGTAACTTATCAAATTTTCCGATTTTTGATTAGTTACCTCACTTATAACCACGTTATCTAATCATTTTTCCCGATTTTTGATAGGTTATATTGCTATAATAAAACTAGGGCTACGGAAATAAATCCATAGCCCACGAAAAACAATTAATGTTTTTCTTTCAATATTATTATATGCTTTTGTATAAGGTGTGTCAATGCTTTTTATGGGATGTTTCCTTACACGATTTTTACACGAAAAGTTTAAATATTTGAAAAATTGACATAAATGATAGATGATCGAAAAATGCCGCAAACCTGCTTAACAAGGCGGTTTTCATGATTTTTAAGTGATGTATAAATACGCACTAAAACACATAAAATAATTCTCCTCGCCTCCACCAAATAAAGACACCATTGAAATCTGAACC
>OGYM01002848.1_pt1 | contig 10792 bp, 8 predicted proteins | sample 1576491 | NCBI WGS metagenome assembly OGYM01 (sample SAMEA3541515, study PRJEB24748) | human gut metagenome | biome: human gut; feature: human-associated habitat; material: faeces | place: China | collected 2012 | reverse complement strand
TTCTAACATAAGGATCAGTGGGTAAACTAATACGACATTGAAAGGTAGTCTTTGAACTATGTACTTTTTTGCGTTAAAGCGCGGTCATTCTTGAAATAATTCTAATTCCCGTTCATAATGAACAGACATTCATATTTTATAAACTGAAGCCTTTTTACTTCAGCATTTTCCCATAAGGCTCGCATTATGTCCGATCAACAAACAGATACACAAACGTCCTCAAATAATAAATCTCAACAACGTAAAAAAGGGCTTTCTATTTTTATTCTTTTGCTTCTTCTGATTGCAATCGGTTCTGCGGCTTATTGGTTTTTCTTTATTAAAGGCTTTGAAGAAACTGAAGATGCCTATGTGAGCGGCAATCAGGTGATGGTATCGGCACAGGTAGCGGGGAATATTTCGAAAATTAATGTCGATAATATGGATCCCGTACAAGCGGGCGACGTGTTATTAGAGCTGGATGACACCAACGCCAAATTGAGTTTTGAGCAAGCTAAAAGCAATTTAGCCAATGCGGTTCGCCAAATTTCTCAACTGAATTACACGGTAAAACAATTAAAATCTGCTGTTCGTGCGAATGAAATTACCCTTGCTCAAGCACAAGGAAACTTGAATCGTCGCATTCAATTAGTAAAAGATGGGGCGATTGATAAAGAATCTTTCCAACACGCCAAAGAAGCGGTTGAGCTGGCAAAAGCGAACTTAACCACCTCACAAAATCAGCTTGGCGCAAATCAAGCCTTATTGTTAGACGGCCCGTTAAGTGAACAGCCGCAAATTCAAAGTGCGGTCAGTAATTTGAAACAAGCTTGGTTGAATTTAGAACGCACAAAAATCCGCAGTCCAATTAAAGGCTATGTGGCTCGTCGCAATGCGCAAGTAGGGCAAGCAGTTTCTGTTGGCGGGGCATTAATGGCAGTGGTGACTACCGATCAAATGTGGTTAGATGCCAACTTCAAAGAAACACAATTAACCCATATGCGAATTGGTCAGCCAGTTGAAATTCATTTCGACCTTTATGGCAAAGATAAAACCTTTAATGGAAAAGTGGTGGGAATTGAAATGGGTACGGGCAGCGCATTCTCTTTATTGCCTGCTCAAAATGCGACCGGTAACTGGATCAAAGTGGTGCAACGTGTGCCTGTGCGTATTCAATTAGATCCACAACAGCTTGCTGAAAATCCATTACGTATCGGTCTTTCTGCCACGGTGAAAGTGAATGTGAGTGATAGTAAGGGTGAAACCTTGCGTGACCAAGCGCCTGCTACAACGCTTTATTCCACGAATGTGCTGCAATATGATGAAAGTGCAGTCAATAATTTGATCGAATCTATTATTCGTAATAATAGCTATTAGGTTCCGTTATGCCACAATCTCATTTCAAGCCGCTGCAAGGCGGTGCGTTAGCGATGCTCACATTGGTGCTGTCTTTGGCCACCTTTATGCTCGTGCTAGACTCCACCATCGCTAACGTAGCCATTCCAACGATTGCAGGTGATTTGGGTGCCTCGTCGAGCCAAGGAACGTGGGTGATCACCTCGTTTGGTGTGGCAAATGCGATTTCGATTCCGATCACAGGCTGGTTAGCAAAACGTTTTGGTGAAGTGCGGTTATTTTTAATCGCAACGCTATTATTCGTGCTAGCCTCTTGGCTTTGTGGTATTGCAAATAGCTTGGAAATGTTGATCGTGTTTCGCGTACTTCAAGGTGCGGTAGCCGGCCCAATCATCCCTCTTTCTCAAAGCTTATTATTGAATAACTACCCGCCTGAAAAACGCGGAATGGCATTGGCTTTTTGGTCAATGACAATCGTCGTCGCCCCGATTTGTGGACCTATTTTAGGCGGTTGGATCAGTGATAATATTCACTGGGGTTGGATTTTCTTTATCAACGTTCCGATTGGGCTTGCCGTTGTCTTAATCAGTTGGAAAATTTTAGAAGGCCGAGAAAGCAGAATTTCTCATCAACCAGTTAACACTATCGGGCTGATTTTATTAGCGCTCGGTGTGGGTGCATTGCAATTGATGCTGGATCAAGGTCGCGAGCTAGACTGGTTTAATTCCACTGAAATTATCGTACTCACCATTATCGCTGCGGTAGGTTTAATCGCCCTCATCATTTGGGAACTCACGGACGATAATCCAGTTGTGGATGTCTCCTTATTCAAATCCCGAAATTTCACTGTGGGTTGTGTTTCGACTAGCCTTGCTTTCTTGGTGTATTCAGGAACGGTCGTGCTTATCCCGCTTCTGCTCCAACAGGTTTACAACTATACAGCAACATGGGCGGGACTTGCGGCTGCACCAGTTGGATTATTACCGATTCTACTTGCACCGATTATCGGGAAATTCGGCAATAAAATTGATATGCGGATTTTAATCACCGTCAGTTTTATGGTTTATGCGCTCACCTTTTATTGGCGAGCTGTGACCTTTGAACCTGAAATGACCTTTATGGATGTGGCATTACCGCAATTTGTGCAAGGGTTAGCAGTCGCCTGTTTCTTTATGCCGCTGACAACCATTACGCTTTCAGGTTTACCACCTGAAAAAATGGCTTCGGCGTCGAGCTTATTTAATTTTCTCCGAACCCTTGCCGGCTCAATAGGCACATCACTCACGACATTTATATGGTATAACCGCGAAGCCGTGCATCACACGCAACTCACGGAAGTTATTAATCCATACAACCCGATTTCCCAACAATTCTTCCAAACTATGGAGAGCTTTGGTTTAAGCGAAGAACAAACGGCATCATATCTTGCCAAACAAATCACCGCTCAAGGCTTTATTATAGGTGCTAACGAGATCTTCTTAGTTTCTGCAATAACGTTCATTTCCTTAGTTGTTCTCATTTGGTTTGCTAAACCACCTTTCAGCAGCAAACATTAAAAACATCCCAAAAAATAACCGCACTTTGATGATGTTCAAAAGTGCGGTTGATTTTTCTAGCCTTTTGCTAAGATGTCTTTTAGGAATCTCGCGGTATGTGAACCTTTGACTTTAGCGACCTCTTCCGGGGTGCCTGTCGCGATGATTTGGCCACCGCCACTGCCTCCTTCTGGACCAAGATCCACAATCCAGTCTGCAGTTTTGATCACATCTAAATTGTGTTCGATCACCACGATAGTATTGCCTTGATCGCGCAAGCGGTGTAACACTTCGAGAAGTTGTTTAATATCGGCAAAATGCAGACCAGTTGTTGGTTCATCCAAAATATAAAGGGTTTTACCGGTATCGCGTTTTGAAAGCTCTGTCGCTAACTTAACACGTTGTGCCTCACCACCTGAAAGCGTGGTAGAAGACTGACCTAAACGAATATAAGACAAGCCCACATCCATTAGGGTTTGCAATTTACGCGCAATCATTGGGATCGCATCAAAAAACTCGCGGGCTTCTTCTACCGTCATATCTAACACTTGATGAATAGTTTTGCCTTTATAGCGGATCTCCAAGGTTTCACGGTTATAGCGCTTACCTTTACATTGATCACAAGGCACATACACATCCGGCAAGAAGTGCATTTCTACTTTTAGCACACCATCACCTTGGCATGCTTCACAACGACCACCGCGTACGTTAAAACTAAAGCGTCCTGGATTATAACCACGCGCACGTGCTTCTGGCACGCCCGCAAATAATTCACGAATTGGGGTAAATAACCCCGTGTAAGTTGCTGGGTTAGAACGCGGTGTACGACCTATTGGACTTTGGTTAATATCGATCACTTTGTCGAAATATTCCAAGCCTTCAATCGATTTATAAGGTGCAAAACTTGTTTTCTCTGCACGATTTAAGGCATTTTGAGCCAATGGGAATAACGTATCATTAATTAGCGTTGATTTGCCTGAACCTGATACCCCCGTAATACAAGTAAATAAGCCCACTGGGATCTCTAAATTCACACCTTTCAGATTATTCCCTGTCGCACCTTTTAATTTTAAAAGTTTGCTTTTATCAAGTGCGGTTCGTTTTTTCGGAATTTCGATTTTTTCTTCACCCGATAAGAACTTACCCGTAATCGAATTTGGGTTCGCCATAATCTCTTTGGCTGTGCCTTGTGCGATCACTTGGCCACCATGCACACCCGCGCCAGGACCAATATCAATAATATGATCGGCTTCTCGAATAGCATCTTCATCATGTTCCACCACAATTACGGTGTTGCCCAAATTACGTAAATGAATCAACGTATTTAACAGACGCTCATTATCGCGTTGATGCAAACCGATAGAAGGCTCATCCAACACATACATAACACCTACTAAGCCCGCACCAATCTGACTCGCAAGACGAATACGTTGCGCTTCACCGCCCGAAAGGGTCTCGGCTGAGCGAGAGAGGGAAAGATAATTCAAACCCACATTCACTAAGAATTCTAACCGCTCTTTGATCTCTTTCAGGATTTTTTCCGCAATTTGTGCTTTTTGACCGGTTAAAGTAAGCCCTTGGAAAAACTCAAGGCTTTCACCAATGCTTTTCTCTGAAATTTGAGGCAAGTTAATGTTGCCAATATACACGTTGCGAGCTTCTGGACGAAGACGCGAACCACCACAATCCGCACAAGGACGATTGCTGATATTTTTCGCCAACTCTTCGCGCACAGACATAGATTCCGTTTCTTTGTAACGGCGCGCCATATTATTTAAAATCCCTTCAAAAGGATGTTTGCGAATCACCACATCGCCACGGTCATTCATGTATTGGAATTCAATTTCTTCCTTGCCTGAACCATGCATCACAATATCTTTAATTTTTTGAGGCAAATCTTCGTATGGCGTTTCAATATCAAATTTATAATGTTTCGCTAACGAGGTAAGCATTTGATAGTAATAGAAATTACGACGATCCCAACCTTTCACCGCACCGCCTGCGAGAGAAATGCTTTCATTTTGCACCACACGGCTTTCATCAAAGAACTGCTGAACACCTAAACCATCACAAGTTGGACACGCCCCTGCCGGGTTATTAAATGAGAATAAGCGAGGCTCTAATTCCGGTACGGAATAACCACAATGCGGACAAGCAAAATTCGCCGAGAAAACCAATTCTTCAGCTTTAGGATTATCCATATCTGCCACAACCGCTGTACCACCCGAAAGCTCTAACGCCGTTTCAAAAGATTCTGCCAAACGTGTAGCTAAATCTGACCGCACTTTAAAACGGTCCACCACCACTTCAATGGTATGTTTTTTCTGTAAAGCAAGTTCTGGTGGATCAGATAAATCACAAATCTCACCATCAATTCTTGCGCGAATATAACCTTGTGCCGCTAAACTATCTAACAGCTTAACATGCTCACCTTTACGGTTTTTCACCACAGGCGCTAGCAACATCATTTTGCTTTCTTCAGGCAAGCTTAAAACTTTATCCACCATTTGACTGATGGTTTGTGCCGTTAATGGCACATCATGATCCGGACAACGAGGCTCCCCTACGCGAGCAAACAGCAAACGCAGGTAATCGTAAATTTCGGTGATAGTGCCCACGGTTGAACGCGGGTTATGAGAAGTGGATTTTTGCTCAATAGAAATCGCCGGCGACAAACCCTCAATCGAATCCACATCCGGTTTTTCCATCAAAGAAAGGAACTGACGCGCATAAGCAGAAAGTGATTCCACATAACGGCGCTGCCCTTCCGCATAAAGCGTATCAAATGCTAAAGAAGATTTGCCCGAACCTGACAAGCCTGTAATCACAATTAATTTATCGCGCGGAATGGTTAAATTGATGTTTTTGAGGTTGTGGGTTCTTGCCCCACGAATGTCGATAGTATCCATAAAAAAAGCGATTGCCTTAAGAAAATAAATTCAAAAATTGCGACCATTATCGCATATTTCAATATCTGTGCAAATATCCAGTTAATTTTTATGGATCTTTTGTTTCTTTTAAGGCAAAATAGCCAAAATTTTTCACCTTATTTCTAAAATATAGAGGATTCTATGGCAGGTATTAATAAAGTAATCATCGTGGGTAATTTAGGTAATGATCCCGAAATCCGCACGATGCCAAATGGCGAAGCGGTAGCAAATATTAGCGTGGCAACAAGTGAAAGCTGGACAGATAAAAACACGGGCGAACGTCGTGAAGTGACCGAATGGCACCGTATCGTGTTATATCGTCGTTTAGCGGAAATTGCGGGTCAATACTTACGCAAAGGTTCACAAGTTTATGTTGAAGGTCGTTTAAAAACCCGTAAATGGCAAGATAACAACGGCCAAGATCGTTACACCACTGAAATCCAAGGTGATAACTTACAAATGTTAGGTGGTCGCAATCAAGAGATGGGCGGTTATGCACCTGCACAATCAGCACCACAACCAAGCTATCAATCTCGTCCAGCTCAATCTGCGCCAGCACCACAAGCTGAGCCACCAATGGACGCATTTGATGACAATATTCCATTCTAAATTGTATTGATACAAGATTATCTATACGAAGAGAGGCCTTTCATTGAAAGGTCTCTTTTTTATCTCTCATTTTGACATCAATTATTCGTACGCCTTATCTCGCTCAAGCACTAAAACGCAATAAATATTCAATTTATTGCACAGCATCCGAATCTAATATATCTTTATTTGAATACTGGAAAATAGTATAGATATCAAGGAGAACATATCTTAGATGAGCAACATTACTCGAATCAGAAAAAAGAAAACGATGTATCTTTGCTTTATTTCCTTTGAACATCTTCAGGAGTAAGAATATATGGGAAATTTTAAACAAATCCTTTCGAAATTATCTGTTATTTTTTTATTGTTCTATTCGCAAAATATATTTTCCATGACACAAACCGAAATCCAATTGGAAAAAGCCTATTTAGCAGAAATGATTGATATTGCATCTGAAATCATGGAGAAAAAACAATCTGTTGATCCTGATTCATTGCAATATAAACGTAGGAATATCAAGGTTCTTACTCATACAAATATGAAAAACGGTTATACAAGCTACACTTTGGAAAAATCAAAAGTTCATTTGGTTGTACCTAAAGAGTTAAAACAAAATACGAAACTTAATCTCTATTGGGATGAAAGCAAAGGTTCAATAAATATCCTATTTGACAAAGATGAATTGACAAAATACTTTCATCTGAATCTTAAAAAAGTGAGGAAAAATCAGAAACATTGAGAACAGTTTTTGATGAAACCACATATTTTTTCACTTCCTATGAGTTTTCTATCGATAAATACCCTAACGTTACCGTTGAGTTTCGTCTCTACCATTCACCCGGTACAACATTCAGATTGGACTACCCGACTGAATTTACGCGGATTTTGATTTATAGAAAAATGTAACAGACAATGTTTACTTATACCGTTTCTAACTTGGACGACATTGTTCCACCACCGACCGCACTTTGCCCCTCAAAAAAAGAACCTAGACACCTAATTTTAGGTTCGGATTATTATTCAATTTCGTTATAACTAAAAATCAGTACATATATTTAACAATTCTTTCGGTTTTGCTATGTGGTTTGCTACATTTTTACCGTCTTATTTTTACTAGAGGTACAACTATGCAGCATCGCGATCTTTATCCCCACGAAATCTTACAAGATGTTATTGATAAAAGTTATGCTAAGTCGCAAGGACACCTAAAAACACTGGCTATTTTAAGTTTTTTAGGTGGCGGCTATGTGAGTTTTGGTTATATGGCCTATTTAAAGGTCGTGAGCGGTATTCCTCCAGAGTGGAGTGGCCTATCAACATTACTTGGTGCGGCCGTGTTTCCTATTTGTTTGATTTGTATTCTAATCGGTGGTGGTGAATTAGCCACGGGAAATATGATGATGATGGCATTAGGCCGTTTAACAAAAAGAGTAAGCCTTAAAAAATTATTTCGTAACTGGATTGTTGTGAGTTTGGGCAACCTGCTCGGTGCGCTGTTTATGGCATATTTCTTAGGGCATTATGTCGGTTTATCAGAAGGTGCAGCCTCTGCTAAAACCATCGCGATTGCCGAGGCTAAAGTGCAAATGGATTTTGGTCGCGCCTTTATTTCTGCTATTGCCTGTAACTGGATGGTCTGCATGGGTATTTGGTTCTATTTTGGTGCCAAACAAACCTCTGGTCGTATCCTAGCCATATGGTTCCCTGTGATGATTTTTGTGCTTATCGGATTACAACACTTTGTCGCCAATATGTTTATTATTCCTGCCGGGATTTTTGCTGGTGCTAATGTGACTTGGAGCCAATTCTTCTTCAATATGATTCCTGTCTTTTTAGGCAATGTTACCGGTGGCGCAGCATTTGTCGGCGCATCTTATCTTTACGCCTATCGTCACTTATTAAAAGAAGATTATTGTATTTAGTAAATGAAAATCTGCCCGCACTTTGGCGTGAAAAAGGTCTTTTGAAATGTCAAAAGGCCTTTTATTCTCTCTAAAATGTATTGAATTGTTTTTTAATTACCCTTTCTTAAATAGTGTAAAGTTGCACTTTACACTAAAAGTGTGTAAACTCATCTATTAAGATCAATATGGAAAGAAAAGTGTTAGCAGAATTTCCATATTATTTAGCATCTTCAAATTTACACTAAGGAAGAGATCACATGCCAAAGATGAAAATTTCTAGACTGATGTTTTATAGCACTGTTTTAACTAGTGTTATGTTGTCTTCTTGCAGTCAACACGCCCAAACCCAATCAATAGTAGAAAATACAGCAAGCAATTATGCTCAAAATGCGGCAACGTATTGGACTGAGCAGCCATTTTGTAGTGGGCGTTACCAAATTAACTTACCATCTAACCGTATAAGTGGGACGGGCTGGCTTAAATACAATGGTTGGCAGATAAGAGTGCGACCAGATTATTGGAATCTGGAAGTAGAATCTATATTAGAGGTTAAAGAAAAAGGATATAACGGAAGCGCGAGTTTTATAGAAAACCGCACGGTTATTCCTAATAAAGCGATAGCGATGGTCACACAGGCTCCTGGTTCATGGGAACACTCGGTGTCAAAGCATCTAAAAGGCATGATCTATTATGTCAATTTCTATTTCAAGTTAGGCAAGAATGATGCCTATTCCATTCAAACTCTTTCAAGCATTATGCCTGTCAACGGCAAAGCTCCCCCAAACCTTAAGCAACTGGAAAAAAGTAAAGCAGATGAAGCTATTAGGCGTATACGGAATGATTTTTTCGACAAGCTGAGAGATCGTAAAGATACTGAAATGCCACAGCAACAAGGTGTCTGTTTAACAGAAGGATTTATTGCCGATAAGGGAACTGAGCCGTTTTTTGGCAGTGCAGGCATCAAAATCAAAGACTATAAAGACGTTTATGCCGAGTTAACGACGGGTGGATCTTTGGAGGAAGGTGATAAGCCGCTATTAGAACGAGACCTTTTCGCTAAAGATGGTGCTTGGGACAAACTTATCTCGTGGGCAAAATACAGTACCATCCGCAAAGGAAAGCGCGATATCAATGGCATGACTGGCAGTGAAAAACTGGTTAAGTGGCAAGGAAATCGATATCTATTTATCTGGGAAAAAGATGATGGTAGTGTGAGATTTAAGATGACTTTCGGTGCCAATGAGAAAAATACCAAGGGTTCGCCACTCAGTGAGAAAGAGGCTTTAACCGCTTGGGATGCAATATTGCCGACATTGAAAACACGACTTTAAACAAGGGGTTATTGCAGTTAAATTAAAGTAAAAATACAAGCGGTCGAATTTTTAAGATGATTTGCAAAAACACTTCAAAATTTGACCGCTCTTTTAAATTGATACGCTAACTTGCTAGTTCTTCGTTACCATTTACTTTTTGCACTAAATGCGCCACTAAAACCTTCTTTCTCATTGATATAAACGCCGCCCATTTCATTAGCTTTTTCACCAAAGAATGCGCCTTGCAGTTTTGTATCATTTTTTGTACCACTGAATTGGTTTCCAGAGATAGTTCCCTCTAATTCAGCTAGTACATTATTATTCTTCGCTGCACTGGTATGAACTAGGCGGCCAGCAACCGTTTTATCTTCAAAATTTGCCGTCATATCAACCCCCACAATACCAAATCTTGGAGGAGCACCCTCAACAGCATCAAGAGCACCTTCAAGTAGTGTGTCATTATTCACATGATAGCTACTCAACCCAAGATAACGAGCTTCCCCACTTTTCGGAATATTATCTGTCGGAGTGAGTTCACCTTGGATATAAACGTAGGTTTTTCCATCTTTTTGGTTTTGATAAATCCCATTTTGCATACTGTCTTGGAAAACTACACCATTAACAAAAGCCCCAGTGCTTAAATGAATTTCTCCATCCTTATCCACATAAGTATACGCTGGATTCACACCCTCTGGCGCAATATCAATGCGTTTACCATTAATGTTTAACACGTAGATATTATCCGTTGATAATTGATGTACTTTTGGATTCTCAATTCTGTCAGTGTTATAGTGGCTGCGAAACTCATAAGCAATCCCATTAAATTTACCAGTTGTTGGAATAGCGTAATCTTTCGCTGATGATGGGTGCCCTTTACTTAACGGTCCCTTTTCAATTATTGTCAAGTGAGGTTGGGTTGATTGTTTTTGGTTATTTGATTCGTTTGTGTGATTTGCTGAATCATTTTTTGATGCAGATTGGTTTGACGAATTATTTTCTGATGCAGATTGGTTTGACGAATTATTTTCTGATGAAGATTTATTCGGTTGGAAAGTTGCGACATCATTAGAAGATGAGTCATAACTCTCTTCTTGGCTCGATGAACAAGCAGATAATCCCATAGCAAGAGCTATAGCTAATGCGGAAAGTGTTACTTTTCTCATAAAGGAATTCCTCGACTAAAC
>OGYM01002844.1_pt1 | contig 10799 bp, 8 predicted proteins | sample 1576491 | NCBI WGS metagenome assembly OGYM01 (sample SAMEA3541515, study PRJEB24748) | human gut metagenome | biome: human gut; feature: human-associated habitat; material: faeces | place: China | collected 2012 | reverse complement strand
GATCAAGAAAAGTATGAAAAAATGATTGATAATTAGGGTTTTTGGCAGATATTTTTTTCTGCGCTTCTTTGACAGCCTCTTCATCGTATTCCGGCGCTTCTCTTTCTTCAAAAGAAATCGCTCCTGTGGGGCATTCCGGGAGACAATCTCCCAGTCCGTCACAGAAATGTTCTCGTACCAGCTCTGCTTTTCCGTTGATGATATCAATGGCGCCCTCGTGGCAGGCATCTGCACAGGCACCACAGCCATTACATTTTTCTTTATCGATCCGAATAATTCTTCTTATCATTTTTTCCCTCCGTCAGTAGCATTTAACAGTTGATTCTGCTGGAAGTATAGTATAATAATTACAACATGTATGTTTGATTTCCAACAGGAGGTGCGATTTTGAAAAAATATTTGCCCATTTTAAAAAACAGTCCATTTTTTACAGGACTTTCTGACTGTGAGATATTATCGATCCTTCACTGCGTAAATGCAGCAGCAATTTCCAGAAAACGGAATTCCTATATTTTCAGGGCAGGAGATTCTACGGAGGTAATGGGACTCGTAGTGGCTGGCTGTGTCCTTGTGATCCAGGAAGATCTCTGGGGGCATCGGAATATCCTGTCCAAATGCCATGCCGGTGATTTTTTTGGTGAGCCATATGCAGCAAGTCCGGGAGCGGTGCTGAATATCAGTGTGGTAGCAGATGAGGATTGTGAGATCCTGTTTTTAAATGTTCAGAGACTTCTGGTTTCCTGCCCGACGGCATGTGAACATCATCAGAAGCTGATCCGTAACTTAGTCAGTGTCCTGGCGAATAAGATACTGATCCTTAACGATAAGATCACGCATGTCGGTAAGCGGACCACCAGGGATAAATTGTTGTCTTATCTGTCAACCGAATCGATCAGGCAGTCATCCTTATCCTTTGACATTCCATTTGACCGGCAGCAGCTGGCAGATTATCTTTGCATTGACCGTGCGGCAATGTCTACAGAGATATCAAAATTACAAAAAGAAGGTTATATAAAAACAAACAGAAATCATTTTGAGTTACGAATTTGACAATGTTTAGGTTCAAGCCGGAGTGTCTGGAACAGGGATATCCTTCCTTAGTTTATTTTGTGTGCAAAATAAACAACAGACTGAATGAAAAATAATAAAATTTATAACAATTTTTATATTGATATTTTTTTAACGAATTGATACAATACAGTCATGACAATGTTAAAAAAATATCAATGAAAGCATCTATAAACGATACCACTTTTCAGGAGGTCAAGCATGACAAAGAATGCACAGGTAACCGTACCAGAGATCATCGACAGTGTAGAAGCGCTGACAGCGAAGATGGCTGCAATGCGCGAGGCTCAGAAAGTATTTGCAACCTATACCCAGGAGCAGGTAGATAAAATTTTCTACGAGGCAGCGAAAGCAGCAAATCAGCAGAGAATCCCGTTAGCAAAGATGGCAGTTGCTGAGACTGGCATGGGTGTTGTAGAGGATAAGGTTATCAAAAACAACTATGCAGCAGAGTACATTTACAACGCATATAAGAACACCAAGACCTGTGGTGTGATCGAGGAAGATAAGGCATATGGAATCAAGAAGATCGCAGAGCCGATCGGTCTGATTGCAGCGGTAATTCCGACTACTAACCCGACTTCTACAGCGATCTTTAAAACCCTGATCGCACTGAAGACCAGAAACGCCATCATCATTTCCCCACATCCACGTGCAAAACAGAGCACCATCGCAGCAGCAAAGATCGTTCTGGACGCAGCAGTAAAGGCTGGCGCACCGGAAAATATCATCGGATGGATCGATGTTCCATCTCTGGATCTGACCCAGGAGGTCATGAAGAATTCCGATACCATCCTGGCAACCGGCGGTCCTGGCATGGTACACGCAGCTTACTCCTCCGGTAAACCGGCACTGGGCGTAGGCGCAGGCAATACTCCGGTTATCATTGATGATACCGCAGATATCAAGATGGCAGTCAGCTCCATCATTCATTCCAAGACCTTTGATAATGGTATGATCTGTGCTTCCGAGCAGTCCGTGACCGTTCTGGAGCCAATTTATAAAGAAGTAAGAAAAGAATTTGAATACAGAGGCTGCTATTTCTTAAAGAAAGACGAGTTAGACAAGGTTCGTAAGACCATCATCATCAATGGCGCATTAAATGCCAAGATCGTTGGTCAGAGCGCTCACACCATTGCAAAGCTGGCAGGTGTTGAGGTTCCGGAAGATACCAAGATCCTGATCGGTGAAGTAGAGTCTGTAGATATTTCTGAAGAGTTTGCTCACGAGAAGCTGTCCCCAGTTCTGGCTATGTACAAGGCAAAGACCTTTGACGAGGCCATTGCAAAGGCTGAGCGACTGGTTGCAGACGGCGGCTATGGCCATACCTCTTCTCTGTACATCAATGTCAACGAGAAGGAGAAAATGGCAAAACACGCAGCAGCCATGAAGACCTGCCGTATCCTGGTCAACACACCTTCTTCCCACGGTGGAATCGGTGATTTATACAACTTCAAATTAGCTCCATCTCTGACACTGGGCTGTGGTTCCTGGGGCGGCAACTCCGTTTCTGAGAACGTAGGCGTGAAACATCTGCTGAACATCAAGACCGTAGCTGAGAGGAGAGAAAATATGCTGTGGTTCCGCGCACCGGAAAAGGTTTACTTTAAGAAAGGCTGTATGCCAGTTGCATTAGACGAATTAAAACATGTAATGGATAAGAAGAGAGCATTTATCGTAACCGACTCCTTCCTGTACATGAATGGATATACCAAACCGATCACTGACAAATTAGATGAACTGGGCATCGTATATCAGTGCTTCTCCGATGTTCAGCCAGATCCGACACTGGCCAATGCACAGGCTGGCGCCAAGGCAATGACCGCATTTAAGCCAGATGTGATTATCGCGCTGGGCGGTGGTTCCGCAATGGACGCAGGTAAGATCATGTGGGTAATGTACGAGCATCCGGAAGTAGATTTCCAGGATATGGCAATGCGTTTTATCGATATCCGTAAGAGAGTTTACACCTTCCCGAAGATGGGCGAGAAAGCTTATTTTGTAGCAATCCCAACATCTTCCGGTACTGGTTCTGAGGTAACTTCCTTCGCAGTTATCACCGATCAGGAGACTGGTGTGAAATATCCGCTGGCTGACTATGAATTAATGCCAGATATGTCCATCGTAGACGCTGATAATATGATGAGCCAGCCAAAGGGCTTAACCAGCGCTTCTGGTGTTGACGTTTTGACTCATGCGTTAGAGGCATACGCATCTGTTATGGCAACAGATTATACAGACGGTCTTGCTTTAAAAGCAATGAAAAATGTATTTGAGTACCTTCCAAGAGCTTATGAGAATGGCAATGATGTAGAGGCAAGATGCAAGATGGCAGACGCTTCCTGCATGGCTGGTATGGCATTTAACAATGCATTCTTAGGCGTATGTCACTCCATGGCTCACAAGCTGGGTGCATTCCATCATATTCCTCATGGTGTCGCTAACGCACTGCTGATCTCCATGGTTGTTGAGTACAATGCAGCTGAGTGCCCAAGAAAGATGGGAACCTTCTCCCAGTACCAGTATCCACATACGATGGCAAGATACGCAGAGTGTGCCCGTTTCGTAGGCATCCAGGCAAAGGATGACGCTGAGGCAGTTCAGAAGCTGATCGCGAAGATCGAGGAACTGAAAGAGAAGGTCGGTATCAAGAAGACCATCGCAGACTACGGCGTAGATGAGAAATATTTCTTAGAGACTCTGGATGATATGTGCGAGAAGGCATTTGATGACCAGTGTACCGGCGCAAACCCAAGATACCCTCTGATCAGCGAGATCAAGGATATGTTCTTACGGGCTTACTACGGCGACAATAAAAAGAGCGAGAACTAATACCAGACTGGATTTCCGGAGCTGAAACTGCTAAAATAGAGGTAGGAAAGATTCCGGAAATCCATCGGATCGGAAAGGGGAAAAATAATGAAAACAGAGAACATTTTAGCTACAAGAGCCCATAAAGTGATCTACAGAGACGGCGATACTGCAGTGAAGGTATTTGACGCAAACTTTCCAAAGACGGATGTCCTCAACGAGGCTTTAAACCAGGCCAGAGTCGAGGAAACCGGTCTGGATATTCCGAAGATCCACAGCGTTAATGTGACTGAGGATGGCAAATGGTGCATCGTTTCTGATTATGTAGAGGGCAAGACCTTAGAGCAGATCATGGAAGAGGATCCGGCAAACTTAGAGAAATATATGAAAGAGTTTGTAGCGCTCCAGTTGGAGGTTCACAGCAAACGTGCTCCACTGTTAAACAAATTAAAAGACAAATGGGATAACAAGATCGCAGCTTCCAAGGTGATCAACGCAACTACCCGCTACGAGTTAAGATCCCGTCTGGCAGGTATGCCAAAGCACGATAAGGTGCTTCATGGGGACTTTAACCCAAGTAACATCATCGTGGATGCAGAGGGCAGGTGTCACATCCTCGACTGGTCCCATGCGACCCAGGGCAACGCTTCTGCAGATGCGGCAACTACATATCTGTTGTTCGCATTAAAGGACCAGAAGTGGGCAGATCTGTATCTGGAGCTGTTCTGCGATATGACAGATACCGCAAAACAGTACGTGCAGAGATGGATGCCAATTACCGCAGCATCCAGACTGGGTAAGGGCATTCCGGAGGAGAAAGAGCTTCTGGAGAAATGGCTTGATGTGGTAGAATACGAATAGGCAGTAGTGAAAAAATATTTCCCCCGACGGTTTTTACGAACTGTCGGGGGTTTTGTATATCCACGAAAGCTGCTGGGGGACTGGATTACCTCTAGTCAAAGACCGTTCTTCTATGCTATAATGTCCCCATTATGAAGAATTATATTGTATTTGATCTGGAGTGGAACCAGAGTATTGAAGGAAAAGAGCATTCCATAGAGCATTTCCCATTTGAAATTATTGAGATCGGCGCGGTAAAGCTGGATGAAAAACTGAATATGGTGTCAGAGTTTCATGGGCTGATCACGCCACAGGTCTATGTGGAGCTGCACCGCAAGATCCTGGAAGTGACTCATATGGACATGGAGACATTGAAGCGGGAGGGAAGGTTATTCCCGGAGGTCATAAAGGAATTTTTAGAATGGTGCGGTCCAGACTGCCGTTTCTGCACCTGGGGAGCGATGGACCTGACGGAGCTGCAGCGGAATATGGAGTATTACCAGGTGGAGATTCCATTTGAACGACCGCTTTATTATCTGGATATCCAGAAATTATATGCGCTGCAGAAGGGGAATGGAAAGGAACGGGTGTCCTTAGACCGGGCAGTAGAAGAGCTGCAGCTGTTAGAAGAACGTCCATTTCACCGGGCGCTGGATGACGCCTATTACACGGGAAAGGTGATGCAGGAGATCGATCTGGAGACCTGGGGAAGATACCTTTCCATTGATTATTACTGGATCCCGGGAAGACGGGCAGAGGAGATCTATCTGGAGTTCCCGACCTATGCAAAATATGTGTCCAGGGGCTTTGAGACGAAAGAAGAGATCCTGGCAGATAAAGTGGTGACAGACATGATCTGTCAGAAATGCCACCGGATGCTGCGGAAGAAAATGCAGTGGTTTTCCGTCAATCAGAAACAGTACTTTTGTCTGGCCGTGTGTCCGGAGCATGGATTTGTGAGAGGAAAGATCCGCATAAAAAAGACAGAAGATGGTCGGCTATACGGTGTAAAAACCATGAAGCTGGTCGATGAAAATGCAGCCCAGGATGTGTTTAAGAAGAAAGAAGAGCAGAGGGAGAAGAGACGGGAGAACCGGATTCGGAAGGTGCATCGATGAAGGTAATTGATACTTCGAAAGAATCATTGGATATTTTTGCAGCAGGCCAATTTGATTTGCGGAAATGGGAACATTATATTGATAAAGCAGTACCTGGTGCGAAAGAATTGTGCCTGGATGGGATGCGAAAATGTATAAATGCTGGATTTTCGTGGGAAAATGATTATTTACCTATATTGAATGCTATGATATGTGATGAGGAAAAACGGGAACAGGTTCTAGCATCATTTAGCAAAGTCACGGAACAGTTGGATGCAAAAATAATTGGGATATTCCATAGAGATATAGATGTGGATGTGATTCTTTATCTTGGTCTGTGTAATGCAGCAGGACGGGTCACGATGATTCATGGCAGAAGAGTGATTCTTCTTGGAATCGAAAAGATCATGGAATTAAACTGGTGTGATATAAATTCTATGACAGGGCTGATAATTCATGAACTGGGGCATGTTTATCAGGCTCAATACGGAGTAATGGATTTGCAGACGGATTCTGTGGCTGATCAATTTCTATGGCAGCTTTTTACAGAAGGTGTCGCAATGGTTTTTGTCCGTTACCTTCTCCAGTATGATGAGTTTGACCAGATTATTCAATATAGAATCCATGAAGTAAGAAAATATTTCAATTCTTTTGTAGAGATATTATGAAGTGGATAGAAAGTTTTTGACATTTTTTTAAAGCATGGTATTATAATTATAGAAAAGGTGCTACCGATAGACGGTTAGTCCACATATGATATATAAAAAATAACCGTTCAGTTTCGGAGGCTGGGGCGGTTATTTTTTTATATTTTAGCTTTAATTGTAATAAAATGTGGAACGGCCAGAAACATAGGAGGCAGGCGGAAAATGAATTCTAAGCCGGACCATAGACGCATGTCCGTCCTTAGGGTGCGTATTTTGCACCCTTAGTACGGCTACTTGCGTCTCTGAGCGCGAGCGCGTCCGGTGTGAATCATTTCCGCCTGCCTCCGGGCTATTTACCAAGTTGATTCAACATTCAATACTATTTTCTTTTCCGTGATAACGTCCGTTTCCCTTTCTTCGTCGTAGTATAAGACGACCGTTTCCTCTCCAGCATCAGATTAAACTCTTCCTGACTGATTCCACTGGCCTCCAACCGCGCCAGGCGTTTCTGCTTGCGGAGAATGCGTTCTTCTTCCTCCTTCTGTTCATGTCTGGCGTGGAGAACGACTGCGATGGCAGCGATAGCTCCGCCGACGAAAAGAACTGCCAGGATGATCCATACGATGGATGGAACGTGGAAGGTGGCAAGAGGAGAGGAATCATCACGGGTCTTGTCCGGAAGAGTGACCTCTGGGAGTGTCTGGGAGGTACTATCAGAGGTGGTGTTGGTGGAATTGCTTCCTAAAGCACCAGAATCCCTTGTAATGGACTGTGTGTCAATTGTGGAAGAATCCTCATTCGAACCATTTTCGCCGCTCAAAACCGATTCTGGAGCGCCAGAGACCATATCTGAGCTGTCTGCACCAGAAGTATCCTCTGCCTGCGGGGAGAGGGACAGCTTTAAATAAGCAGTTCCGATCTTTCTCTGGCCCCACTGGTACGAGATCTGAGCAATGGCGCCCTTGGGGGCATCGGCCGGGAGATCGTAGGAGATCTGGGAGGTGACAGAGGAGAAATCGGAGGCTTTCGGGATCGTTACCTTACTGTCAGGATCAATTATTAAGCCTGCTAATTCCGAAGTAGTCAGTCCGGCGATGGTCATGTCATTGGTTACGGACTGGTAAGTGGTGTCGTAGTCTCCTGCGGAGACTGTCTGGAAATTCTGGAAACCAAAGTCTAACAGGGCTTTGGTGTCGGTGTACTGGGTCTGGTGGCCGTTTAAGACCACAGATACCAGGGTCATGCCATTTCTGCGGGCAAAGGTTACCAGGGTATTGCCAGCCAGGGACGTGTAACCGGTCTTGCCGCCGATACAGCCTTCATAGTATTCCGGCATATTTTTCTTTAACATCTTGTGTCCTGGATAGATACGTCCGCCCTCGGGATTGCGCTTGGTCACAGGCAGATCGTAGTATAAGGTGGAGTCGATCTCCAGAAAGGTCGGATTGTTTAAGGCAGCCCGTCCAATTAACGCCATATCATAGGCGGAAACATAGTGATCCGGGTTATTTAAGCCGCTTGGATTGGCAAAATGGGAATCCTGGCAGCCGAGGGATGCCGCTTTGGCGTTCATCATTTCCGCAAATGCTTCCGTGGAACCGGCTACATGCTCTGCCAGGGCATTGGCGGATTCATTGGCGGATTTCAGTAAAAGGGCATACAGGCAGTCCCGGACGCTCAATACGTCGCCCTCATCCAGTCCGGCGCTGCTGCTTCCCGCCTCCACATTGTAGACGGCGTTGTGGGAAAAGGTCACCATTTCATCCAGAGAGCAGTTTTCAATCACCACCAGGGCTGTCATGATCTTCGTGATACTGGCCGGGTAGTAGGCAGTGTGGATGTTCTTTCCGTAAAGGACCGTTCCCGTGTCGGCGTCTATTACGATGCCGCCTTCCGCCTGGATCGGCACGTAATCCGGCCAGGTGGCCTCTGCGTAAGCATGAAACGGTGTGATCAGGGAAAATACCAATGTCAGACATAATAAAAAGTGAAAAATTCGTTTCATCAAAAATCTCCGTTATCATAAAAATGATTTTGCAGGCAAAAGACCGAAATCCTATGCGTTTGCCGGATGGGAGCCATCCGCCTGCTTTCTCTGGCGTTTCTCCCGGCGCAGCCACCAGCGTGACACTCCGAAGATGACCGCCACGCTGATGCCGAACACCAGAGCAATATAAGAAGCCGTATCCACAAAAAATGGCTCCGGAACAATATTGATCAACAGATCCGTTGCGGGATCTAACAGCCATAAGTCATTGTTGAAGAAAATATGGTGGAAGATCACGAAATATTTCGTGAAGTCTGTGGATATCACAAGTCCCAGCACACAGAGCATAGCAAAAAACAGTCCGGTTCCCCAGCAGACAGACCGTGGAACTACCAGGGCGATATCTGCCTTCAGAAGCCACAGAAGGGCCACGCAGACAAAAGCCGTGACGATGCAGATCCGCCGCAGCACCAACGCCCCAACAAACAAACCTCTGACGTCCTCCATATGGGCGATCTCCCGGTCATTGAAAAATTCCCTGGGCTGTCCGTCCACGATGGTCGGAACATGTAAGTCTTCCCGGTTGCCCCGCAGGTACGCCATCATTTCCGTCGTCACGTCTAACAGATCATCCATCTCCATATGGACATCTTCCGTTACGTTGTATTTCGAGTATTCCCGCTCATAATAGCCCGGAGTCCAGTAAGTCACCGCCTCCACAGATGTGATCAGAAGGGTCACGATCAGGCAGAAGGAGAACAGGATTCCAAGAGCGTAGGAAAGTACGTGATTGTCTTTCATCATATTCCTCGATTCTTATCTTCAGATTTAGGGAAACAAATCCCATAATAGCTGTATTATAGGTAACTATTCAGTAGGTCTGCGCACATGCTGCGCTGACCGTAAGAACACATAGGCTAGAAAGCAAAAATCCCATCAGCGAAGCTGATCTGGAATGGATTTTTGCTCGTAACTATGAAGGTACTGAATAGTTACTATTATAGTAAAAATACGAAGGGATGTCCAGAGGTGAAACAGGTGGGCACAAAAAAAGAGAAGCGCTTACGCACGCTTCTCTTTCTGTCTTTTGATCACCTTCAACCGTGTAAACTCCTCACGCTCCTTCTCCTCCAGAGCATTGGTGATATCTTTCGTCAATGTCTCATAGGTCGGGATGGTGATGTTTTTCAATGCGTTTGCACGTTTCTGTGTTTTCTTAATATTGTTGGCCAGACGGTAAGCGGAATTTTCCACCATGGATAACTTGATAGTCAGTTCCTTTACTTTGTCGAATTTTACTCTGGCGTCATCTAAGGACTCCCTTGTGTTGTAGTAAGCATAGGTCGGGTTGATGGGGGCCTCCTCGTGCTGTACCAGGGGAATCTCGGTTCCCATGATACTGCGGGCTTTGATGCGGATTCCATTTTCAATCGGAATGGAAGAGCTGATCTCCTGGACGTAGTTGATGCCCAGCTCGATGTTGGCCTTCTGGAGGGACTCGTAAGCCTCGCGGAAGGTGGAGTCGATCTCCGACTGGATATCCCTCGCCTGGTCGATCAGATCCATCAGCTCCCGGATCAGGATGTTCCGCTTTTTGTCCATCAGCACATAGCCCTGCTTTGCCAGGGCCAGAGAGTTCTTGGCCAGAATCAGGTTACCCTTTGTAGGGAATGTATTCGGATTCATGAAAAACCCTCCTATTCTTTGTCAGCACCCGTGTCCGCAGGTTTATAATACTGATCCAGGATCTTGGTATCGATACGGTCTAACTCTTCTCTTGGCAGCATGCCAAGAAGCTCCCAGCCGATATCCAGAGTCTCTAAGATGGTACGGTTCTCGGTCGGACCCTGTCCGATGAAGCGGCTCTCAAATGCTTTACCGAATGCCAGGTATTTCTTATCGATCGGGGATAACTCGTCTTCACCGATAACGGATGCCAGCGCTCTTGCGTCACCTACTTTGGCGTAGCAGGAGAACAGCTGGTTGGCAACATCCTGATGGTCTTTTCTGGTGTAGCCTTCACCGATACCATCCTTCATCAGACGGGACAGAGAAGGAAGGACGCTGATCGGCGGGTAAACGGACTGGCCGTTTAAGTTACGGTCCAGAACGATCTGACCCTCGGTGATGTAACCGGTTAAGTCAGGAATCGGGTGGGTGATATCATCGTTTGGCATGGTTAAGATCGGGATCTGGGTCACAGAACCTTTGCCGCCTTTTACGATACCGGCGCGCTCATAAATAGTTGCCAGCTCACTGTATAAGTATCCTGGGTAACCTTTACGGGATGGGATCTCTCCTTTGGAGGAGGAAACCTCACGCATAGCCTCTGCGAAGGAAGTCATATCG
>OGYM01002839.1_pt1 | contig 10826 bp, 9 predicted proteins | sample 1576491 | NCBI WGS metagenome assembly OGYM01 (sample SAMEA3541515, study PRJEB24748) | human gut metagenome | biome: human gut; feature: human-associated habitat; material: faeces | place: China | collected 2012 | reverse complement strand
GTTTGGGATAGCCGTTTAGAAAAAAAAATTGATGAAAAATATAAGATGATATACCGACGAGTAAAACAAAAAGATATGGCTCTACATGCTTTGCCTTCCTCTTATTTTATTAAAGTACGTAAAACTTGGAATGCATATAGAGAACAACTTTGTTCTGATCCTACAAATAATACAGATCTAAAATCTGCATCTGATTGGTATATTCTTCAATGCCGAATTGAGCAATCGCAAGCTCATTTGAAAGCATTGGAGCGCTTCTAATTTGTTTTAAGAAAGGAATAAAGTATGGCAAAGAAAGCGAATCATGGCCTTCGTTTTACCGGTGGCGATCATTTAACCCCTAAAGATGGTTTTAAATATTATCTACATCAAGCTATGATGGTAAATGAATTGCATGGGGGGTATGGTGCATATGAAATGTCTGATGCTGTATATGGTTCTAGTGGTCCAAGCTTTGGTGGAAATCAATTTGATGTGGGATCTAATAAAGATGGCCAAAAGTTATTAGAAAAATACTTCATCTTATACAAGATGAGCAAAAATGTCCTTTTTGCTTTAACAGCTTTTTCATTAGTCGCCTGTACGACAACACCAAGTGAACCGCCAAAAAATACAGAACATTGGGCAACTCTAATCAGCAAACAGGAAAATTTACATCAGGTGGATAATAAATTTTACCGTAGTGAGCAATTAGAAGCACAATCTGAAGCGTTATTAAATAAATTGAATATTCACACTATTGTGAATTTACGCTTTTTTGACCGTAATGATGATAAACAAGCATTTGGTCATACTAAGATCAATTTGATTAATACCCCATTACTAACTTGGTCAATCAGCCCAGAGGAAGTTGCTGATATTTTGTGGCAAATTAAACAACATCAAAAAAATGGTGCGGTTTTAGTGCATTGTTATCATGGTGCTGACAGAACGGGCTTAATTGTTGCAAGCTACCGTGTGATTTATCAAAATTGGGATCTCAATGAAGCCAAACGTGAAATGCAACAAGGCCCTTACGGCTATCATTCTGTTTGGAAAAATATTGATAATTTCTTCACGCAAGAAAATATGGCTAAAATCAAAGCCGAATTAGATAAACGTTCTAACACAACAAAATAGAGAACATGAATGAAAGTGCGGTTAAAATTAACCGCACTTTTATTTCCAACTATGTTCTTTTATTAAGTAATGACTATGTTTGTTCAACAACAAAACGCAACACCATCTAATCTTGTAGCCTTCAATTTTCTATTGATCGCCTTTTTAACGGGGATTGCCTCTGCGTTTCAAACGCCGACCTTGAGTTTATATCTCTCTCAAGAGATTCAAGTTTCACCTTTTTTTGTTGGCTTATTCTATTCAGTTAATGCCATTATTGGCATTATCTTAAGCCAAATTCTCGCAAAATATTCTGATAAGCAAGATGACCGTCGCAAAGTGATGATTGTTTGCTGTTTAATTGCTGTGCTTGGCTGTCTGATTTTTGCTTATAGCCGAAATTATTATATGTTGATTATAATCGGCACAACGCTATTAGGGCTAGGTTCATCCGCTAATCCGCAATCTTTTGCTTTAGCACGAGAATATGCTGAAAGCAGCCATCGTGAAGCAGTGATGTTCACCACAATTATGCGAACTCAAATCTCATTGGCTTGGATTGTTGGGCCACCGCTTTCTTTTTTCATTGCGTTAAACTGGGGCTTTGATTACATGTATTTGGTGGCAGGGTCAGCCTTTTTACTTTGTGCAGGCGTCAGCAAATTATTGCCGAAAATTCCTCGTCAAAGTGCGGTTAAAAATCAAGAGATTTTAGACAATACGCCACCAAGAAAAAGTGTGATTTACTTGTTCATCGCTAATCTATTGCTTTGGACCTGTAACAGCATGTATCTCATTAATATGCCATTATTTGTGATTAATGAATTACATTTAAACAAAGAACTGGCGGGAACATTAATGGGGACGGCTGCGGGATTGGAAATCCCTGTGATGATATTGGCGGGCTATCTCACCAAATATTTCAGTAAAAAGCGCTTGATGATGATTGCTTTAGTTTCAGGTCTCGCCTTCTATTCAAGTTTGTTATTCGCTGAACAAACTTGGCAGCTTATCGGATTACAAATGCTTAATGCGATTTTTATCGGTATTACCGCGACCATTGGGATGGTGTATTTCCAAGACTTAATGCCGACTAAAATGGGCACTGCCACCACCTTATTTAGTAATGCAGCAAAAAGCAGTTGGATTATCGGAGGACCTATTGCGGGTATTATTGCGGAAATTTGGCATTACAACTCTGTTTTTTATGTCGCTGTGGCATTAATTTTTATCAGCGTAGGCTGTATGTGGAAAGTCAAATCAGTTTGATTAAAATAAAAAAGAGCGGTCAATTTTGATCGCTCTTTTGCTTTCCATTATCTTATCGCCATGCTTTGAATTGGTTAATCAATCAAAATAAAAAAGTGCGGTCAATTTTAACCGCACTTTTTACTTTATATTAGCGCCATGCTTTGAATTGGTTAATCAATCCATTGGTTGAGCTATCATGGCTTGAAACGTTCTCTTTGTCTGCCAATTCTGGAAGAATTCGATTCGCTAATTGTTTACCTAATTCCACGCCCCATTGGTCGAAACTAAAGATATTAAAAATCACACCTTGTGCAAAAATTTTGTGTTCATACATCGCAATTAATGCGCCAAGAACAAATGGTGTAATTTTTTGCACTAAAATAGAGTTGGTTGGTTTGTTACCTGTAAAGACTTTAAATGGCACAATGTCTTTTACCTCTTCCAACGATTTACCGGCTTTCACAAACTCTGCTTCAACTTCTTCTTTGGTTTTACCGAAAGCAAGTGCTTCAGTTTGTGCAAAGAAGTTTGATAACAATTTGCTGTGATGATCACCTAATGGATTATGGCTTTGTGCTGGCGCGATAAAGTCACAAGGAATTAACATCGTACCTTGGTGAATCAATTGATAGAACGCATGTTGACCGTTTGTACCTGGTTCCCCCCAAATAATTGGGCCGGTTTGATAATCACGGATAACATTGCCATTACGATCGACATATTTACCGTTTGATTCCATATTGCCTTGTTGGAAATAAGCCGCAAAACGGTGTAAATATTGGTCATAAGGTAAAATTGCTTCAGTTTGTGCACCGAGGAAATTGGTATTCCATAAGCCTACCAATGCTAATGTTGCAGGAATATTTTTTTCTAATGGCGCAGTACGGAAATGTTTATCCATTTCATGCGCACCACTTAATAGTGCTTCAAAATTATCAAAGCCGATTGAAAGTGCGATTGAAAGACCGATTGCAGACCATAAAGAATAACGGCCACCAACCCAATCCCAGAACTCAAACATATTGTTTGTATCAATACCAAATTCAGCTACCGCTTTACCATTGGTAGAAAGTGCAGCAAAGTGTTTTGCCACAGCGCTGCTATCTTTCGCTGCTGCCAATAACCAATCACGCGCAGAATTCGCATTGGTCATGGTTTCTTGTGTGGTAAAGGTTTTAGATGCGACTAAGAAAAGTGTGGTTTCAGGATTTACTTTTTTCAACGTTTCAGCAATATGTGTACCATCTACGTTTGAAACAAAGTGCATATTCAAGTGATTTTTATAAGGACGAAGCGCTTCGGTCACCATATAAGGGCCTAAGTCCGAACCACCGATACCGATATTCACTACATCAGTAATTGCTTTTCCGGTATAACCTTTCCACTCACCTGAAATCACACGATCACAGAACGCGCTCATTTTCGCTAATACTGCATTCACTTCTGGCATCACATCTTTGCCATCTACATATACTGGTGTATTTGAACGGTTACGAAGTGCGGTATGTAATACGGCACGATTTTCTGTACGATTAATTTTTTCGCCTGTAAACATAGCATTAATCGCTTCATTTAATGCAGATTCTTTGGCTAATTGACGAAGCAATTTAAGAGTTTCTTGGTTAATTTTATTTTTTGAAAAATCCACTAAGATTTGATTTTCAAAAGTTAAAGAATAATCGTTAAAACGATTTTGTTCTTGTTTGAATAAATCAGCAATGGTGGTATGAGCCAGTTGAGATTGGTGAGCTTCAAGTGCTTTCCAAGCTTGTGTATTGGTTGGATTGATGTTTTTCATGAATATTTCCTTTTAAAAATTGAATTCTTTACATTTTTGCTTTCTTGCAAAAACAATTAATCGACATATTCTGTTATAACACGAGGGGTCAATTTTGTAATCAATTCATAGCTTAAAATACCACTGTATTTAGCTACTGTTTCAATTGGTAATTCCTTACCCCATAAAATCACTTCATCGCCTACTTTATCTTGGCTATCTGCGCCTAAATCTACCGTCAACATATCCATTGAAACACGACCGACAATAGGAACAATACGACCGTTTAGATAAACTGGCGTACCTTCCGGCACATCACGTGGATATCCATCACCATAACCAATGGCCACCACGCCAATTTTAGTATCTTTTGGACTCGTCCAAATACCGCCATAGCCAACAGGCTCCCCTTTTTTATGCTGACGTACAGAAAGCAAAGATGACGTTAAATTCATCACAGGAGTTAAACCAAATTCTGCGCCTACAGTATCTGTTGGTGAAATGCCATACATAATAATCCCTGGGCGAATACAATCTAAATGCGCTTCTGGCCAGAATAGAATCCCACCTGATGCGGCAATGGTTCGCTCTCCCTCTTTATTTTTTGTGGCTTGAAGGAAACGTTCGAGCTGAACTTGAGTGTAATCAGAATCTAACTCATCAGCACGGCTAAAATGACTCACAAAACCTAAGTGCGGTTGAATTTGAGGGAGTTTTTTCAGCTCTTGATAAAAATAATCCACTTCATCAAGTGACACACCTAAACGGTGCATACCGGTATCAATTTTTAACCAGACTTTAATTGGACTTGGTACTACGGCCCGTTTTAATGCTTCAAGCTGTTCGCGGTTATGTACCACCGTCTCAATATTATTTACTGCAATAATAGGCAGATCTTTTTCATCAAAAAAGCCTTCTAGCAATAAGATCGGTTTAATAATACCATTGGAGCGTAAAGATAATGCTTCTTCTAAACGTGCCACAGCAAAGCAATCCACCATACTTTCTAAAGCGGATGAGACGAATACTACACCGTGACCATATGCGTTTGCTTTTACCACTGCAATAATTTTACTGTGGGGCGCTTTTTCTTTAATAACTTGTAAATTATGTTTTAAGGCAAGCGAACTGATTTTCGCTGTTGCCGGTTTTACGTTCATTTTTCTAATCCGTTATCTCTTGCCTAATAATCATCTCTGTATTCACGCTGCTCGACAAGATTATCAAAGCGTGAGAATTGACCGTTAAATGCTAAACGTACACGACCAATCGGACCGTTACGTTGTTTACCAATAATGATTTCAGCAACACCTTTATCTTCAGAATTATCGTTATACACTTCGTCACGATAAATGAACATAATCAAGTCAGCATCCTGCTCAATAGATCCTGATTCACGTAAGTCTGAGTTTACCGGACGTTTATCCGCGCGTTGTTCCAAAGTACGGTTAAGCTGGGAAAGTGCAATGACTGGGACTTCTAATTCTTTCGCTAATGCTTTTAACGAACGGGAAATCTCCGCGATTTCTAAGGTACGGTTATCTGAAAATGCTGGCGCACGCATTAATTGAAGGTAGTCCACCATAATCATGCTCAAGCCACCATTTTCGCGATAAACACGACGCGCGCGCGAACGCAATTCTGTTGGAGTTAAGCCAGATGAATCATCAATATAAAGATTGTTTTTTTGCTTAAACATCCCAAACACGCTGGCAATTTTGCTCCACTCCGTTTCATCCAAGTTTTGGCCTGTACGAATTTTAGTTTGATCCACGCGAGCAAGAGAGGCAATCATACGCATCATGATTTGTTCCGCAGGCATCTCTAAACTGAATACCAACACAGGCTTATCACTTGCCATGGCGGCATTTTCACAAAGGTTCATCGCAAACGTGGTTTTACCCATAGAAGGACGTGCCGCAACAATGATGAGATCCGAAGGCTGTAACCCTGCTGTTTTCTTATCTAAGTCAACAAAGCCTGTTGTGACCCCTGTCACACCACTATGATTTTCAAGCTTACTTAAGGTATCAATTCGAGCAATAGTACTTTCCAACACGCTGATCACATTTTGTGGTCCTTCAGTTGAAGAACTGCGTTTTTCAGCAATAGCAAACACTTCTCTTTCAGCTTCATCCAACACCATTTTGATGTCTTTGCCTTTCGGAGAATAGCTGTTTTCTGCGATACGATTTCCCACAGCAATAAGCTCACGCAAAATCGCTTTTTCACGTACGATTTCAGCATAAGCCAAAATATTAATGGCATTTGGGGTGTTATTAGAAAGATCCGCTAAATAAGCAAAACCGCCTACAGAATCGCTAATACCTTTCGCTTTAAGGGCTTGATCAAGGGTGATTAAATCAATTGGCGTTTGGTTACGCATTAATTCTTCCATGGTTTGGAAGATTGCTTTATGCGCAAAAGTATAAAAATCCTCAGCAATCACTCTTTCAGCAATACCATCCCAATATTGATTACTCAACATGATGCCGCCAAGTACGGCTTGTTCAGCTTCAGTGGAATGAGGCGGGATGCTAACTTGTTCAGTTTTCTGATCAGGAGATTGGATTTGTCTTTGTGATGCCATAAGGATTTCAATTTAAACTAAAAAACTGTGCTTATGATACCGCAAATACGAGGTGGTTTTAAGAAAAAAGTGCGGTCAATATTTTCAATATTTTAGATATAAAAAACGGTGGAAAAATCCACCGCTCTTTTTATAAGAAATATTGATTACTCAACAATTAAGGTACGGCAAACATTCGTTGTGCCTGCTGATTCATCACCTTGAGTTAATAATACAATATCACCAGAAACCAAATAACCTTTTTCTTTTAATAGGTTAATCGCTGCTTTTGCACCTGCAGAGCTACGAGATTCACCATCAAAATGAACTGGTGTCACACCACGGTATAATGCACAACGGTTTAATGTTTCTTGAACACGAGAAAGTGCAAAGATTGGTAAACCTGAACTGATACGTGACATTAATAATGGTGTACGACCAGAGTGGCTTAATGTAATGATTGCAGCGATACCGCTTAAGTGGTTTGCTGCGTACATTGCAGACATCGCTACAGATTCTTCAATATCTCTGAATTCACGATCTAAACGGTGTTTAGAAATATTGATGCTTGGCATTTTTTCTGCACCTAAACATACGCGAGCCATTGTCGCCACAGTTTCAGCTGGATATTGACCTGCCGCAGTTTCTGCTGAAAGCATTACCGCGTCAGTACCATCTAATACCGCATTTGCCACGTCCATCACTTCTGCACGAGTTGGCATTGGGTTGCTGATCATTGACTCCATCATTTGAGTTGCAGTAATAACCGCACGGTTTAATTGACGTGAACGACGAATTAATTTTTTCTGTACGCCAACTAATTCTGGGTCACCGATTTCAACACCTAAGTCACCACGAGCCACCATGATTACATCAGAAGCAAGAATAATATCATCCATTGCTGCTTCATCAACAACGGTTTCAGCACGTTCAACTTTAGCAACGATTTTCGCGTCTAAACCTGCTTGTTTTGCTAATTCACGCGCATAGTTTAAATCTGCACTTGAACGAGGGAAAGATACAGCTAAGTAATCTACACCGATACGTGCAGCTGTGATGATATCTGCTTTATCTTTTTCAGTTAATGCATCTGCAGATAGGCCACCACCTAATTTGTTGATCCCTTTATTGTTTGATAGTGGACCACCAACAGTCACTTCAGTAAATACTTTTGCACCTTCAGTAGAAAGCACTTTTAATTGAACACGGCCGTCATCTAATAAAAGAATATCGCCAGGAACAACATCTTGTGGAAGAGTTTTATAGTCTAAACCAACAGCTTCTTGATTACCCTCACCTTTTGGTAATTCCGCATCAAGAATAAATTTATCGCCAACATTTAAGAAAATTTTGCCATCTTTAAAAGTAGAAACACGAATTTTAGGACCTTGTAAGTCACCTAAAATTGCCACGGTTTTACCTAATTTCTTCGCGATCGCACGAACACGCTCAGCACGCTCAATATGATCATCTGGTGTACCGTGAGAAAAGTTCATACGCACAACATTAGCGCCTGCTGCGATAATTTTTTCAAGATTGTTATCGCGATCTGTTGCAGGACCCATTGTACATACAATCTTCGTTCTTCTTAATTTTCTAGACATTATCTAAACTCCACAAATAGTTACAATTTAAAAAAGCTTTTTAAATTTCGGCTCATCCGAGATAAAAACTGTCGCGCATTATACGCTTAAACCACCGCAAAATCAAAACAAGCACTGAGAGTTTTTGCAACAAATTTTGGTTATTTTTTTAGCAGCTAAATTTAACTTAAAACAAATCCCCTTGTTTTCATCATTAAAACTGTTTATCATCTGCCACATCTTTTACGCGACTATAGCTCAGTTGGTTAGAGCACCACCTTGACATGGTGGGGGTCACTGGTTCGAGTCCAGCTAGTCGCACCATCTATCAAAGCCAGTAAATTTCTACTGGCTTTTTTCTTTCCTAAAATTCAATTCAAAAATCAATAGCTTATCAAACATTTATTCAATTTATTATCAAAATTTCAAGCCTTGGATATTGCCAACTTTTAGCTATTTTTGTATATTTCTTGCAGTTAGTTACGCCAAAATTACGCCTTATTTGGTTTAACTACACCAAGATGAGAGACATAAATAGTTACTATCGAAAACATGGTGTTCAGTATGAAAATACCGTATGTATAATTGATGATAACAATTCGGTGGAACCTATCATTACTGACAGAACAGCTGCTGGGATTAATTTAGGCACAATAAAATAATTAGAGATCGGAAAAGATACGCAATAAACCACTGTGATTTATTGATAATAAAACTACTCTACAATATGCCTAATGAACAGGTAAAAATACGCAGCTATAACAGTGATGAGTTCCCTGACGAAATAGCAGAGTTACAAGACATTTCAGTATTGGGAAAAGTATTTTGGTATTCTATTTTACTATAGACATTAACACTGGATATTGTTGATCTTTAATAACTAACCAAGACCTAAGGAAAAAATATGACGCAAAAAACAAAAACATTTTATATGCGTTTTTACTACACTGAATGTGCTTCGGATAAAATGGCGAGTAAAAATCTAACTCAATTTTTAAGAAAATACAGCAATGGCCAACATACATATATAACACCATTAGTTGAGTTTAATGATTATTCATATAGAGTAAAAGTATGTTCAGATTTAAATAATACAATATCAGGATACTTTGTTACTTACAGAAACGAATTGCTAACAAAGGGAAATATGGATACCGGAGATGAAGAACCTCTTCATTTTGCGGATAACGAAGCGATTATTGAGAAAACATATTTCATGTCATATCCCTCGCCTAGCAATTCAGAGATTGTGATATATCAAAATTCAAGATTCGGTAGAATTCATGATCTTTCATCGTATATACTTAACTTACTAAAAAATGAAAATCTTGATGGAGGTATGTATTTCAACCCTATTGGCAAAGATGACTTTGACTTGGAGAACATTCTGAAACAAAAACCAAGCTATGTTGAATACAAACTCGCTAAGCCTCGTTATAAATATAAGCCTGATGAGACAGAACCTAAATGGGAGCAGTCTCAATTTGCTTTAATGGAAGATTGTAATGCCGGAACATTCACGGCAAAATTATCTACAAGATCCGCAGCAGGACTGAACAAAAGTAAATTAAAAGAAATGGTTGAGTCTATTCTAGATAATCCACACGCAAGAAAATGCAAAATTAAACTAGAAGATATTGATGAGCCAATAGATCTTTTTTCAGATGTTTTAAAGGCGCAATTTACTGTTTCCCTAGCCGCGAATGGGACATCTGGAGAATCCTATATTTTTAATAATATTAGCACACTGAAATCGTCTTATGCTAAACTGTTGGAAAAATATATCCAATAGATACCCAATGAAAATCGAATATTATAAACCTATATCTGGAATCTTAGCGATCACAGCGCATACTGTAATTTGGTATTACGATTTCTTAGAGAAGTTCAAAAAAGATGAGCTAAGAGATTTTATGAGTGATTTATTTACATCATCAATCACACTTATTGGATTCATCTTTGCTGTTATTGCCATATTAGTGAGTATTACAGACCACTCTCTTATTAAAAATATGAGAGATAACGGCATGTATCAAAAAATACTCATACATTTAAAATATCTACTCATTGGATTTAGTTTTACAAGTGTGTTGAGTTATGTTGGGTCGTTGTTATCAGGTGAGTTATTAAGTTATACATTACTCATTACATCTACGGTTTTTATGTACAACCTACTCATGCTAACAACAGATATGTTTAGGCGATTAACTCTTACACTTATAAATCTAAAATAACAATCCTAGTATAACCGCCTTCAGGCGGTTTTCTTTTATTAGGTTTCATCAACTAATTTCAAGAAATTACTTTCTGATAATATTCTTATGCTATGACCTTTAGAAATTAGCCATTATACCTTTATTTATCTATTATGGCTTAACTCTTTTCTAGATAATTGGTTCTTATCTAAAATAGCTTTGATAAGCTATGTTGTTTTTTTTTTAGAAACCCCATTAGCTACATTACAACTAAAAGAAGCGGCTTTTTTGCTGACTCCTGATATAGACCATTCACCTATAAACACTACTAATAGATTATTACAAAAAGTGAT
>OGYM01002838.1_pt1 | contig 10832 bp, 9 predicted proteins | sample 1576491 | NCBI WGS metagenome assembly OGYM01 (sample SAMEA3541515, study PRJEB24748) | human gut metagenome | biome: human gut; feature: human-associated habitat; material: faeces | place: China | collected 2012 | reverse complement strand
GAAAAACGGATTCCAATTTATTTCGCGTCTGCGGACACCTGGGCAGCCGTTGGCGGCTCTGCCGCCTTACGGATGCCGCGTACCCCTTGCGGGTAAAACTCTGCGAGGCTTTTTTAACCGCTGCGTTAGTCGGCGGAGGCGATGTGGCTGGCGATGCGCTGCATGATCATGTCGAGGGCGACTAAGTTGTGGCCGCCTTCAAGCACAATGATATCGGCATACTTGCGGCTCGGCTCGACGAACTGCTCGTGCATGGGCTTGACGGTCGTCAAATACTGTGTGATGACGCTCTCAAGCGTGCGGCCGCGGTCGCGCACGTCGCGCAGCGCGCGGCGGAATGCGGCAAAAATTTGCGTGTTTCGGTTGACGCGGGACAAAAAAGCAAGTATTATGTAAAGGAACGCGGCACCGTGTGTGCTCGCGCGCAGAGACTCTATTTTGACAAAAGAAAGGAGCGTCGGCATGAATCTTCTCAAGTGCCCTCGCTGCGGCGAAGAATATTCCCCCAGCTATCGCAGATGCCCGTTCTGCGAGGAGGGAGACCATCCCCGCAAGATCAAGTACAACTCCAGCAAACAGAGCGGCGGCCGGCGCGTTTCGGATAAAAAGCAGACGCAGTCCGTCCGCGGCGCGATGGCGGCGGTGCTCGTCGTCGTGCTGCTGCTTCTGAGCTGGTCGCTCTTTGGTGACAAGATCGTCGCAAAGATCACGCCCGCCGACGACGGCAATACCCCCGGCGTGCAGGACGATGTCAACACGCCCGACGACAGCAATACGAACACGGACGATCCGAACGCGAACAACGGCGACACCACTGACCCGAACACCGGTGATGAGCCGAACGCAAATGATCCCGCAAACGGCAGCGACACAACTGCCACCAATCCCGGCACCACGACAACCCCGTCCACCCCGACGGTGGATGCCTCGGCCCTGAGCATCAAGACGAACGTCGGCACGACGCTGCCCAAGGACGCGAACGGCAACTTTGACTGCACGATCAAGCCGAGCGAGACCATCCGCCTGAGCGTTTCCGGCACGGACGCGGCCGCGACCTGGGCGGTGGCGGACGCGAGCGTCCTGTCCATCTCGGCGGACGGCTTGATCACGCCTGCCAAGGTGGGTACCACGACCGTGACGGCCACCGTTGGCGGCGCGGTGCTGAGCATCACGGTGCGCATCAAGTAAAGAGAAAAAGAACGGTCAAAAGACCGTTCTTTTTTTGCGCAAAAAGGGGCGGCTTTCCTTGCAAGCACTGCCCGCCTGTGCTACAATTACCTTGAAAAAGTATTTGCAGGAGCTATCGACCATATGACGACCCGTGAATTTCAGCAGAAAAAGCCGCTTTCCATTCTCTTCACCTACTTCAAGCCGCACCGCGGCCTGTTTATCCTGGACCTTGTCTGCGCGACGGTCGTTGCGCTCATCGATCTCGCCTTCCCGCTCGTGACGCGCAAGTCGATGTACGACCTTTTGCCGAATCAGCAGTACCGCACGTTTTTTATCGTGATGGGCGTGATGATGGCGGCGTTCATTGTGCGCGCACTTTTATACTATGTCATTTCCTACTGGGGACACACATTCGGCATTCTGGTGGAGGCGGACATCCGCCGCGACCTTTTCACGCACGTGCAGGAGCTGGACGTCAGCTTCTTTGACCACAACCGCACGGGCCAGCTCATGAGCAGGCTGACGAGCGATCTCTTCGAGATCACGGAGCTCGCCCACCACGGCCCCGAGGATCTGCTCATTTCGACGCTGACGATCGTCGGCGCGCTCGCCATCCTGTTTTCCATCGAGTGGCGGCTCGCGCTGGTCGTGGCGTGCATCCTGCCGGTGTTCATCGCGGTCATCATGTCGCGCCGCAGCAAGATGACGGCAGCCTCGCGCGGCGAGAAGCAGAAGACTGCCGCCATCAATGTCGGCATCGAGTCGTCGCTCTCCGGCATCCGCACGGCGCGCGCCTTTGCCAACGAGGAAGAGGAGATCGACAAATTCAACGCGGCGAACGAGGAATTCAAGGTCTCCAAGCGCAAATTCCACCACGAGATGGGTGTGTTCAACGCGACGATGGAGTTTTTTATGACGCTGCTCTCCGCCGCCGTCATCACGGTGGGCGGCTATCTCATCATGCGCGGCGAGATGAACTACATTGACCTCATCACGTTTTCCCTTTACATCGCAACGTTCATCAACCCCGTGCGAAAGCTCGCGAATTTCTCTGAGATTTTTGCTCGTGGCTTTGCAGGTCTTGAGCGCTTCACGGCGCTCATGCGCGTCGAGCCCGCGCTCAAGGACGCACCGGACGCGAAGGAGCTCGAACACTGCCGCGGCGAGATCGACGTCGACCATGTGAGCTTTTCTTACGAGGGCGAGGAGAATGAAGGCGTGCTCCACGACGTGAGCGTGCATATAAGGCCTGGCGAGATGCTCGCCGTCGTCGGCCCCTCCGGCGGAGGCAAGTCGACGCTCTGCCAGCTCATCCCGCGCTTTTACGAGGTGAGCGAGGGCGCGATCCGCATCGACGGGGAAGATGTGCGCTCTTTTACGCAGTCGTCTCTTCACCGCGCCATCGGCATCGTGCAGCAGGATGTGTTCCTCTTTGCCGACACGGTGCGCGAGAATATCCGCTATGGCCGCCCCGACGCGACGGACGAGGAGATCGTCGAAGCGGCGAAGCGCGCGGAGATTTACGATGATATCATGGCCATGCCGCACGGCTTCGACACCTATGTCGGCGAGCGCGGCACGATGCTCTCCGGCGGACAGAAGCAGCGCGTGTCCATCGCGCGCATCTTCCTCAAAAACCCGCCCATCCTCATTCTGGACGAGGCGACGAGCGCGCTCGACAGCGTGACGGAGGTCAAAATTCAGCACGCTTTCGACGAGCTCGCGCGTGGGCGCACGACGCTTGTGATCGCGCACCGCCTCTCGACCATCCGCTCGGCGGACCGCATCCTCGTCGTCGAGAATGGCCGCATCGCCGAGCAGGGCAGCCACGAGGCGCTGCTCGCGCAAAACGGCGAGTATGCGTCCCTCTGGCGCACGCAGAATGGGAAAGCATGATGGACAGACGGCAGCTTTTGGATCGCGCCGCGCGCAATGGCGATGAGCGCGTGCTGCTGGCGCACATTCTGGACAAGTGTGAGCAGAGCAGAAACCGCAATATCCCGTCGGCGACGGACTTTTTGAGCCCCGCTGAGCAGCGCAGCGCGCAGGACCTACTGCACGCCGCCGCCATTCATGACGGCTGCGCCTTCTGCGGTGGATTTGAGCGCGCGGAGCGGAGAATGCTCCTCTTTCTGCCCGACTGGCAGGAGGAGGCCGACGAGAGCGAGTACATGACGGCGCTCCGCTGCACGTATCGCAAGGAAGATACGCTGACGCACCGCGACTTTCTCGGCTCGCTGATGGCGCAGGGCGTCACGCGCGAAAAGCTCGGCGACATTTTGGTGTCGGAGGGCTCGTGCGATTTGATCGTCTCGCGCGATATCGCGCCGTATCTGCTGCAAAACGTGACGAGCGCGGGGCGCGTGAAGCTCTCGGTCAGCGAGATCGAGCTTTCAGACTTGAGCGTCCCCAAGCTCAAGGTCAAGGAGATTCGCGACACGGTTTCGACACTGCGGCTCGACGCCGTAGCGGCGAGCGGCTTTTCGATGAGCCGCGGCAAGGCGCAGGAGCTCATTTCCTCGGGCCGCGTGCAGCTCAACTACCGCGAAACGCTCAAGAGCGACGCCCCCGTCGCGCAGGGGGATGTGATCTCCGCCCGCGGCCTCGGCAAGTTCGAGGTCGCCGAGGTCGGCGGCCTGAGTAAAAAAGGAAGAACGGCGCTGCTTCTGCACCGATACCTGTAAGGAGAATCAAACAATGACGATGGATGAAAAGATCGCGCGCATCAACGCGCTGGCGCACAAGGCCAAAGCTGAAGGCTTGACCGACGAGGAGAAGGAGGAGCAGGCGCAGCTGCGCCGCGACTACATCGACTCGGTGAAGGCAAACCTAAAATCCCAGCTCAATACGCTCTATGTGCTGGACGAAAAGACAGGTAAAAAGACGAAGATCGTCGACTTTGAGCGCGAGCGCGCCGCGAGAGCGGGCAAGAAAAAGGAGAACAGGTAAATGAGCAAGGATTTTGAATACGATCCCGAGACCGGTTCGTTCCGCTTTGACGAGAGCGGCGGAAAAACGAAGAAAAAGAACGATGTCGACGTCGGCGGCTGGATTTTGATCGCGGCGCTGTTTGCCTTCGGCCTGTGGCCCATCGGCCTCATCGCGCTCATCTCCAAGCTCTCGGACAAGCCGAAGAAGGTGAATTCCTCGCGCGGCGGCATGCGCACGTCCACAAGCCCGAATGCAAACGTTTCCTCGCGCAGCAAGGTGGAAAAGTCCGTGGTGAAGACGGCGAAGCAGATGAACCGCGCGCCGAAGACTTCCGACAAGACCGCGCGCACGCTGATGATCATCGGCGGCATCATCGCCGTGGCCGTCGGCAGCGGATTGATTTCGGATATCGGCGAGATCATCGGCTACGGCTGGTATTCCTACATGGCGGAGGATATCCTCTCCGAGTGCGGCTTCCTTGCCGGCGGTATCGCGATGTTCGCCGCCGGGCAGCGGATGAAGCGCCGCAGCGCGCGTATCGCCCGCTACCTTGCCGTGATGGGCAAGCGCAGCCACATTGCCGTGGATGAGCTCTGCACCGTGACGGGGAAGAGCCGCAAGAAGGTCGAGGGCGACCTTAACTATATGGTCGAAAAGGGACTGCTCGGCACGGGCGCGTACTTAGACAGCGGCCGCGGCATTTTCTTCCGCAGCGCCGACGCCTTTGCCGACTACGCAAACGAGACGGTGAAAAAGGAAAACGTCACGCCCAAGGAGGCGAACGAGGGCTATGCGGGCGCGCTGCGCGCCATCCGCTCGGCCAACGACCGCATCGCCGACCCCGTGCTGAGCGAGAAGATCGACCACCTCGAGACCGTCGCGGGCAAAATTTTCCGCGAGGTCGAGCAGCATCCCGAAAAGCAGCAGCAGGCCGCGACGTTCCTCAATTACTACCTGCCCACGACGCTCAAGCTGCTTGACAGCTACGCCAAGTTTGAAGAGGCGGGCATCGAGGGCGAGAATCTCTCCCGCGCGCAGGAGCGCATCGAAGAGACGATGGATGCCCTCATCAAGGGCTTTGACAAGCAGCTCGACGATTTGTACCGCAACGAGGCGATGGACATCGACAGCGATATCCGCGTGATGGAAAATATGCTCCGCCGCGACACGGCGAGCGTGGAGGACGATTTCGGCCTCGGCGGCGCGGCAGTGCAGCACGCACCGGATGAGGAATAAGGTGCTGCGCCGCTCTCATACGCTCTATGAGGAGAAAGGACAAGAGGCATGAAACAAACTGGCAGACGATTTGACGCCGCAGCCTTTTACGGCGGCACGAACAGCGAGGCCTACCGCTATCTCGGCGCGCACCGCACGCGGCGGTCGGGGAAAGACGGATACGTCTTCCGCACCTGGGCGCCGAACGCCGCGTATGTGTCCGTTGTGGGCGATTTCTGCGGCTGGAACGGCTACGCCCACCCGATGGAAAAGAACGCGGACGGCTTCTGGGAGTGCTTTGTGCCGTCCCTCAAACGCTACGATACCTACAAGTTCGCCGTGACGGCACAATCGGGCGAAACGGTCCTCAAGGCCGACCCCTACGCCTTCCACGCCGAGACCCGCCCCGGTACGGCCAGCAAGCTCTATGACCTCGGCGGCTACCGCTGGGGGGATGACGAATGGCGCGCGAGCCGCGCAAAGGCACCCCTCGACCGCTCGCCGCTCAACATTTACGAGGTCCACCTCGGCTCATGGCGGCGGCACGAAAACGGCAATTTTTACGACTACCGCACGCTCGCGCGCGAGCTGGCGGATCACGTTCTGGACCTTGGCTACAACTGCGTCGAGCTCATGCCTGTCACCGAGTATCCGCTTGACGATTCCTGGGGCTATCAGTGCACCGGCTATTTTGCCGCAACGTCGCGCTACGGCACGCCCAGGGACTTTATGTACTTTGTCGACCATCTGCACCAAAAGGGCATTTCCGTCATTTTAGACTGGGTGCCGTCGCACTTCTGCAAGGACGCGCACGGCCTCATCGACTTTGACGGCACGCCCTGCTACGAATACGCCGACCCCAATAAGCGCGAGCACGAGGGCTGGGGAACGCGTGTGTTCGACTATGGCCGCGGCGAGGTGAAGAGCTTTCTCCTTTCCTCTGCTGCGTTCTGGCTGCGCGAGTTCCATGTGGACGGCCTGCGCGTGGACGCAGTCGCGTCGATGCTGTACCTCGACTATGGCCGCGAAAATGGCCGTTGGACGCCAAACATCAACGGCGGACATGAAAATTTAGAGGCCATCGACTTTCTGTGCGCGCTCAACGAGACTGCGTTTTCCGTCGACCCGAACGCGCTGATGGTCGCCGAGGAGTCGACCGCGTGGCCGCTCGTCACGCGGCCTGCCAAGGATGGCGGCCTCGGCTTCAACCTCAAGTGGAACATGGGCTGGATGAACGACATGTGCCACTATTTGAAGCTTGACCCCTGGTTCCGCCAGTTCCACCACAAGGACATCACGTTCTCGCTGATGTACGCCTTTTCGGAGAATTTCGTCCTGCCGATCTCGCACGACGAGGTCGTGCACATGAAGGGCTCGCTTCGCGGCAAGATGCCGGGCGACGACTGGCAGCAGCTCGCGGGCGTGCGCGCGTTTACGGCGTACCTGCTCGCCCATCCGGGGAAAAAGCTCACATTCATGGGCGCGGAGCTCGGCCAGTGGCACGAGTGGAATTTTGCCTCTCAGCTCGACTGGTATTTGCTCGAAAATAAAGAAAATCAGCAGACTCAGCGGTTTTTCAAGGACATCAACCGCTTTTACCTATCGCAGAGCCCGCTTTGGGATATTGACTTTTCGTGGGAGGGCTTTGAGTGGCTCGTCGCCGACGACAACCACAACAACGTCGTCGTCTTCGTCCGGCGCGACCGGAAAGGTCGCGAGCTCATCGCGGCGGTCAACTTCTCGCCCGTCGGACGCGCGGACTACCGCTTCGGCGTCCCGCCGAAAAAGACGTACCGCGAGGTGTTTACCACCGACCTTCCCGCATACGGCGGCACGGGCGACTGGCGCAACGAAGGAGAGCTTTTGACCGAGTCCATCCCCTCGCACGGCAAGCCCTGCTCGCTGTGCGTGACCATCCCGCCGCTCGGCGCGGTGTTCTTCGCGGGCGAGGGCGAATGGCAGGAAGAGGAGAAAACCAACGAGCCGCCCGAGGTGTGACCGGACGGCAACGAAACAAGGAGGAGAGAACAAGCGTGAAGAAAGAATGTATCGCCATGCTGCTTGCCGGCGGCCAGGGCAGCCGTCTCTACGTGCTCACGGAGAATATGGCGAAGCCCGCCGTGCCGTTTGGCGGCAAGTTCCGCATCATTGATTTTCCGCTCTCAAACTGCGCCAACGCTGGCATCGACACCGTCGGCGTTCTGACGCAGTACCGCCCGCTGGAGCTCAACCGCTACATCGGCTCGGGCCAGCCGTGGGATCTCGACCGCGCGGACGGCGGCGTGCACATCCTGCCGCCGTATCAGAGCGCGGGCGGTGCGTCGTGGTATAAGGGCACGGCCAACGCCATCTTCCAGAACATCGGCTTTGTCGACATGTACGACCCCGAGTATGTGCTCATCCTCTCGGGCGACCACATCTACAAGATGAATTACGCCAAGATGCTCGCCCACCACAAAAAAGCGGGCGCGGACTGTACCATCTCCGTTATGGAGGTGCCCTGGGAGGATGCGCCGCGCTTTGGCATCATGAACGTGGACGAAAACGACACGATCACGGAATTCGAGGAAAAGCCCGCGCATCCCAAGAGCAACCTCGCGTCGATGGGCATTTACGTCTTCACGTGGAAAAAGCTGCGTCAATACCTCATCGAGGACGAGAGCGACGAGGCGAGCAGCAACGACTTCGGCAAAAATATCATCCCCAAGATGCTGCAAAACGGGGAAAAGATGGCGGCGTACCGCTTCTCCGGCTACTGGAAGGATGTCGGCACGCTCGACTCTCTTTGGGATGCGAACATGGATATGCTCGCGACCGGCAGCGGGCTCGATCTTCTCGAAAAGGACTGGCCGATCTATGGCCGCTCCGTCTCCGCGCCGCCGGCGTACTTAGGCGTCAACGCGCACGTGGAGCACAGCGTCGTCGCGCGCGGCTGCACGGTCGAGGGGGAGGCGGAGAACTCCGTCCTCTCTGAGCGCTGCACGGTGGAGGAGGGCGCAAGCGTCCAGTACTCCATCCTGATGCCCGGCGCGGTCGTCAAAAAGGACGCGCGCGTCTCCTACGCCATCATCGGCGAGAACGGCGTCGTCGGCGAGCACGCCTTTGTCGGCGCGCCGCCCGAGGCGGTGCCGCCGGAGCAGTGGGGCATCACGGTGCTCGGCCCCGGCGCGGCGGTCGCGGATGACTATGTGCTGCCTGCCAACCGCATGCGCAGCGTGGACGGAAAGGAGACGGTACGATGAACGGACTGCACGGCATCATCTTTGCCTATGAAAAGGCTCCCGGCCTTCGCGAGCTGACCGAAGCGCGCATGCCCGGCTCTGTGCCGTTCGGCGGGCGCTACCGCGTGGTCGACTTCATGCTCTCCAACATGGCGGGCGCGGGCATCACAGACGTCGGCGTTGTGCTGCACGGCAACTATCAAAGCCTGCTCGACCACATCGGCAGCGGCAAGACGTGGGACATGGCGCGCAAGAACGGCGGTCTCAAGCTGCTGCCGCCCTTTGCCGACGCGCGCAAGTTCGGCGTGGAGGAATTCCGCGGCAAGATGGAGGCACTCTCGGGCGTGCGGTCGTACCTGCACGAGATCCGGCAGAAGTACGTCGTCCTGTCCGACAGCGACCTTATCATCAATCTGCCGCTGCAGAAGGTGCTGGACGCGCACATCGAAAGCGGCGCGGACATCACCTGCGTCTGCACCGAGAGCGGCCAGTTTGTGGAAAACGCCACGTATTTCACCGTCAACGAAGCGGGCCGCATCACCGAGACGCGCTGCGCGCCGCACAAGGCGAGCGGCTGCCGCAGCTTGGAGATCTACCTTCTGAGCCGCGACCTTCTTATCTCCCTTGTGGACGAGTGCGCCGCGCAGGACAAATACAGCTTCCGCAGCGATGTGCTCTGCGCCATGGGCGACAAGCTCGACCTGCGCGCTTTCCTGTGGGACGGATTTGCCGCGCAGCTGCGCACGGTGCAGGAATACTATGAGCGCAGCATGCAGCTCTTAGACCCCGCCATCCGCTCCGAGCTCCTGTGTGCCGAGCGGCCCATCCTCGCTAAAGAGGATGACGAGGCGGCGTCGTACATCGCGCCCGACTCGCGCTGTGTCAATTCGCTGATCGCCGACGGCTGCCAGATCGAGGGCGACGTAGAGGGGAGCATCCTCTTCCCGGGCGTCAAGGTCGGCAAGGGGAGCCAAGTCAAAAACTGCATCCTCTTTAAGAATACCGTGGTGGAGGACGGCGTGACGCTCGGCTGCGTCATCGCCGACAAGGACGTCCACATCCGCCGCGGCGGCACGCTGATCGGACACGAAAGCTACCCGCTCGCCGTGAGCAAGGGCAGCATTGTATAAAAGCAGCAAACAGAAGAAAGGAGCTTGCAGATGAACATTTTGTATGTGACGAGCGAGGCGGTCCCCTTTTGCAAGACGGGCGGCCTTGCCGACGTGGCCGGCAGCCTTCCGCAGGCGCTCGCGGCAAACGGAGACCGCGTGAGCGTCATCCTGCCGCTTTACGAGCGCGTGAAGGACAAGTGGGGTGAGCAGCTCCACTTTGAAAAGTGGACGTTCGTGCGCCTTGCGTGGCGCAGCGTCTACTGCGGGCTCTTTTCGCTCGAGCGCGACGGCGTCACGTGGTACTTTGTCGACAATGAGACGTATTTCCGCCGCAGCGAGCTCTACGGCTACTATGACGACGGCGAGCGCTTTGGCTTTTTCTCCCGCGCGGTGACGGAACTGCTCAAGTCCCTGCCGCAAAAGCCCGACGTTGTCCACTGCAACGACTGGCAGAGCGCGCTTGTGCCCATCTACATCAGGGATGAAGCCGTGCGCGACGACTTTTATAAGGGAATCCGAACCGTCATTACGGTGCATAATATCGAATATCAGGGCCGCTACGGCAGCCGCACGGTCGAAGACCTGTTCGGCCTGGACCATGGCTGGTTCGACGGCGGCACGATCGAATTCGGCGGCGATGTGAACCTTTTAAAGGGCGCGATCGTCACGGCGGACGCCGTGACCGCCGTGAGCCCGACCTACGCGCAGGAGCTCAAGTACGCGTACTTTGCCCACGGGCTGGAAAACGTGATGAGCATGAACGCGCGCAAGCTCCACGGCGTGCTCAACGGCATCGACATGCAGCGCTATGACCCGTCGCGCGACAAGAGCCTCGCAGCGGCGTATTCGCCCGATGACCTTGCCGGAAAGAAGAAGGACAAGGCAGCGCTCCAGCGTGTGCTGGGATTGCAGGAACGGCCCGATACGCCGATCCTCGCGATGGTCACGCGCCTTGTCTCCCACAAGGGGCTCGACCTTGTGTGCGAAACGCTCGACGCATTTATGGGCAAGGACGTACAGTTCGTCGTGCTCGGCAAGGGCGACGCGAAGTACGAGACGTTTTTTGAGTACGCCAAGCAGCGCTACGGCGGACGCATGGCCGTCTACCTCGGCTATTCCGAGCAGCTCGCCATGCAGATCTACGCGGGCGCAGACCTCTTCCTGATGCCGTCGAAGAGCGAGC
>OGYM01002828.1_pt1 | contig 10863 bp, 9 predicted proteins | sample 1576491 | NCBI WGS metagenome assembly OGYM01 (sample SAMEA3541515, study PRJEB24748) | human gut metagenome | biome: human gut; feature: human-associated habitat; material: faeces | place: China | collected 2012 | reverse complement strand
GGGCGAGCCAAACGACCCAGGCTTTGCCAGCCAGTGGCATTACCGTAACCTGGGTCCAGGCGGCGTTAAATGTCAGCGAAGATGCCATGGCGTATGCTTTGGTGATGGATTCTATCTGCGGAACCTTTTATGTGATGTTCCTTCTGTGGGCCATTGGATTTTCCCATAAATTCAATGCCTGGACCAAAGCGGACACCAGGGCCATTGATGAGGTTGGAGCAGCTTTAGAGGAAGAGGCCAGAACCAGTACGAAGCCGCTGGTATGGCAGAATATCCTGATCTTAGTGGGTGCAGGATTTTTAGTTTCCGCAGTATCCCAGGAACTGGGCGTGCGGATCAACCAGGTACTTCCGGTGTTTGACAAAGCCACCTGGACGGTGCTGGTTGTAACCGTTCTCGGTGTGGTCCTGGCTATGACGCCATTTGGCAAATTAAAGGGAACCGAAGAAATCTCGAATGCCATGCTCTACATCGTTATCGCCCTGATCGCCTCCAGAGCCGATCTGTCCACCATGGGCAACGCCCATATCTGGCTGGCGGCGGGAATCCTGATCATCGTGATCCATGTGGCAGTGATGGTGATCCTGGCGAAAGTGCTGAAAATGGACATTTTCACCTGCGCGGTGGCTTCCCTGGCAAACATCGGCGGAACCGCAACCGCCCCGGTACTGGCTGGCGCTTACAGCAGTGCGCTGGTTCCTGTGGGAATCGTCATGGCGCTGCTTGGATATGTGATCGGAACCGGAGGAGGACTTCTGGTGGCGAATCTGATGCGGCTGCTGGCGTAAGCAATATTTAAGGTCAAAAAAGGAGGAGTGCTGCGAAACAGCACTCCAAGGGGTAAAAGGTTATACTGTCGTCTGCCGCTCCCCGGCAAGACGATTTTAAATACAATAGAAAATTTACTTTATTAAAACTCCCCGCAGTTGGTTTAATCTAGTTCTTCACCAGTAAATTTGTCAAATGTGTAGCGATTGCTGGAACCAATCATGCGCATGTAATCTTTGATAAAATCTTTCATGGCTTCTTCTGCAGCTTCATGCCATTCCATATACTGAATGTCAGGCTGTTCTTGAAGAACTTTTATCATACTGTCTTTTGCATGATTCATGAGGTCTGTGCAAACATTAATTTTGTTGATGCCACAAGCCACAGCTTTACGGATGTTTTCTTCTCCGGCACCACTTCCTCCATGAAGTACTAATGGAATATTCAGCCTATTTTTTAATTCTGTTAATCGTTCAAAATCAAGTTTAGGAATCATATTTTTAGGATAACTGCCATGAGCGGTTCCAATTGCAACGGCAAGACAATCGCATTGAGTTCTATTTACGAATTCCTCTGCCTGATCTACATTCGTATAGAGATCAGCATTTTGTCCGTCAGCATTCGCTGCAACACCTACATGACCTAATTCTGCTTCTACAGAAATACCTTTTGCATGGGCAAGAGCAACAACTGCACTTACTCGACGGATATTTTCTTCGAAATCATAGCTGGAAGCATCAACCATAACACTGGAGTATCCACAGTGGATTGCGGTTACAATATCTTCCATATTAACACCATGGTCAATATTCAACGCTACAGGAACTTCAGCGCGTTCAGCGAGGTTTTGAACCATTGGTGCCATAATATATGGATAAGCGTGAGCTTTCATTTGGCGTGGGGAAATATTTAAAATAACTGCGGAGTGTTCTTCTTCAGCAGCTTCAATACATGCTTTTACCTGTTCCATATCTACAACATTGATGGCCATAACAGCATAATGGTTTTTATGCGCATGTAAAAGCATATCTTTCATGGATGTATACATGTTATGAACTCCTTATGATTCTTGCTCTTCTACAAGAAGAGGTTTCTTGATTGTGGCATAAATGATACCAGTAACAACACTTCCCAGGAACCACAGACCGATGAACAATAAAGGATTGGAGGTTAATGGGATTGCGAAAACACCGCCATGAAGAGCAGGGGATTCCAGACTAAGCATCAGGCAGAGACCGCCGGTTAATGCACCACCGATAGCAGTGGAAAGGATAACTCTTACCGGATCCTTGATCAGGAATGGAATACAGGCTTCTTCAATATAGCAGCAGGATAAATAGAGTGCGGATTTCGCATTTTCTCTATCATCATCAGAGAATTTTTTCTTGCCGCCAAGGAATGTTGCAATGGCAATGCCAAGAGGAGCGGTCATACCAGAACACATTTTTGCGGAAGTTGGAACGAACAGACCCTCTGCATTTAAACCATTCGTGAATGCGGATACGGATTTTCCGATTGGGCCGCCATAATCAACACACATTCCAGCACCGATCACTGCGCCTAACAGGAAACGAGAAGCGCTGCTTAAACTGATCAGCCATGCCTGAAGAACTGACATGAACCAGGCGATAGGACGTCCAATTACGTAGTACATTAACATACCACAAACCAGTGTACTGACTACAGGAATAACCATGATGGACATAATACCCTGGAAATCTTTAGGAACGTTGACTTTCTTGATAGCCATTACGAAGTAACCAACCAGAAAACCGCCAAGGATACCACCAAGATATCCGGCATTAATTGTGTTCGCAATTGCGCCAACCGCAAAACCTGGTGCCAGACCTGGTTTATCAGCCATTGCGTATGCTGTAAAGGCTGCAATTACCGGAACTGTAAAGGACCATAAGCTGCTTCCGATTAAATAAATTACCTTAGCAAAGGAATCAATGTTTGCCATTTCGGCACCAATGTTATAACCGCCAAGCAATTTGGCAATTGCCTGAAGAACGCCGCCACCAACGATGACTGGAATCATGTAGGATACACCAGTCATAAAAGAATCTCTGATAAATGCTCCAGTACTTTTTTTCTTTGCGCTTTTTCTTTTGATTTCAGCCATTTTATTCTAATGCCTCCAATAATTCTGATACGATACCATCGGGATCTTTTACTGCTTCCTGGACGCCTACGGTTAAAGTAGGTACATCATTAAAGCGATCAATATTTTTGATGCGGATATCACTTGCGATGATGCAGGCATCGCATCGTTTGATATCTTCTTTGGTGATTTCATTCTCTAATCCCTGCGCGCCTTGAGTTTCTACCTTAACTTCATGTCCGGCTTTTTTCACTGCCTTCTCCAGATTCGTTGCTGCCATATAGGTATGAGCGATACCTACTGGGCAAGCTGTAACACATACAATATACATAGTGCTAAACCCCCTTTTGTAATACTTTTTTTATATCTTCAACAGATGTAGCTTCCAGCAGGCCTGACCGAAAGTCATCATCCATCAAATTTCTTGCTAATGTTGACAGCATAGTTAGATGAATATTATCACTGTTATCAGGGGCTGCCAACATAATAATAAAGTTTACGGGAAGCCCATCGAATGATCCCCAATCAATCCCTTGTTTTAATTTTACCATAGTAAAAGCGGCTTCTGTTACTACCTGGTTTTTACAATGTGGAATTGCGATATGCATTCCAATTCCAGTGGCAAATTCCTTTTCGCGATCAAGAACTCCTTGAATGTAAACGTTTTGATCAGAAACTTTTCCTGTCGTATACATTAATGCTGCCACTTTGCGAATTGCGTCTTCCTTTGATGATGCATCCATATCAAATTTGACTAATCGCTCATCAACCATTTTGCTAAGATCCATATTTTATTCCTCCAAAATAGATTCGGTTCGTTGTCATGTGTCTATCATAATGGAAAAACAAACAAAAGAAAAATTGAAAATTTTCACTAATATGGTGAAAAAGTTGATAAAAATGGCAGAGTAATTATTGTGATTGCAAATAACAGACAAAAAAAACAGTATTAGAAGACCAATTTCATCATTTTCACCATTCTGGTGCAAAATTCCCATTATTATTTTCCTTAAAAAGAAATTATAATGAAATCAACTTAAAATCAAAATAGGAAGGAGTTAAACGTTTATGGAGAATTTTGAGTATTATACCCCTACAAAAATAATTTTTGGAAAAGGTGCAGAGGAAAGGGTCGGCACAGAGATCGCTTCACGTGGATACAAGAAGGTTCTTGTACATTTTGGAGGAACTTATCTTCAGGAGAACGGAACACTGGATCGAATTCATAAGAGCTTGACAGAAGCAGAGCTTACTTATATTGATTTGGATGGTGTAGTGCCGAATCCACGCTTGGCACTTGCTAAAGAGGGAGTGGAACTTTGTAAAAGAGAGGGGATTGATTTTATTCTTGGCGTAGGAGGCGGAAGCGCCATTGATTCTTCAAAAGCAATTGCCTATGGATTGGCAAATGATTTTGATCTGGAAGATTTGTTTATGGGACGTATAAAAACGGATAAGATTTTTCCTGTTGGATGTATTACGACCATTGCAGCAACTGGTTCTGAAATGAGTAATTCTGCAGTCGTTACCATACAGACGAAAGATCAAGGGGTTTTGAAACGATCATATAATCATGATTGTGCAAGACCGTTGTTTGCAGCCATGAACCCGGAATTGACCTATACACTTCCAGCATATCAGACAGCAAGTGGTGGCGCGGATATTATGATGCATACATTGGAACGCTATATTACCCATGCTAAAAATGTTGAACTTTCTAACAGAATTGCAGAAGGTTTACTGGTTACAGTGAAAGAAGCTACGAAAAAGGCATTAAAAAATCCATGTGACTATGAGGCGCGTGCCAATCTGATGTGGGCTGGTTCTCTTTCTCATAATGGACTTACAGGTACAGGGCGTATTAATGATTTCCCGGTACATAAGTTGGGGCATGAGTTAAGTGCTATGTTTGACGCAACGCATGGGGCAAGTCTGACTTGTACATGGGGAGCATGGGCAAGATATGTATATAAGAGTAATCCGGCAATTTTTGCAAGATTTGCAGTGAAAGTATTTGGAGTAGAAGAAAATTTTGACGATGTAGAGGCAACTGCATTGGCAGGAATTGATGCTTGGGATGACTGGTGCCGAAGCATCGGTATGCCAGTAACTCTGACAGAACTGTTAGGCTTTACACCAACAGAAGAACAGTTAGAGGAAATGGCAGAAAAAGCAGCAGCAGTGGGCGGAGGGAAAATTGGTTTATTCCAGTCTCTTGATAAGAATAATATTCTTGAGATTTATAAAAACGCGCTGTAAACTATAATCATATTTAGAATGATTCAGAAAGGAAATGCAGAAGTATGCTAACAACAAGAGAAAGAAAAATCCTTGAATTGTTGTACAGAAATGAGAAGGCGTTGACAACCGCAGAGATTGCTAATTCTCTGCATATCAGCACACGCACGATTAAATCTGACATCCCTAAAATTAAGGAAGAAATAGAATCTACCGGTTGTGGAATACATACACAGGCAGGTAAAGGAATATGGATTTCTTATGATGAAAGAGGAAAGAAATTTCTTGATAGTATACTTCTGCATGAGAACCATTCAGAATCTAGTTTGCCGGAAATTCGAAAGTATTATATTGCTCTGCAGGTGTTGGATAGTGATGGATATATTTCTATGGAGTCTATTTCAAACTCCCTTTATGTCAGCCAAAGTACGGTTGTAAGTGATTTAAACCGGTTGACTAAATTTTTTGAACGACAAGGCTTAAAATTAGAAAGAAAAGCAAAGTATGGTGTGCGTATTGTGGGGGATGAAAAGCAGATTCGTATTGCAAAGGCAAATATCATCCGCTCGGTGATTGTTTCTCAGGGAAATGATGTATCTGCAAAATTACAGCCATTTTTTCAAGAAATAAATCTTACGCAAATTAATACGATCCTTCAAGAAAGTGAAGAAAGCTACGGATATGTTTTAGCAGATTCCTCGTATTCGGATATGATCACGCAGTTAGCGATTATTGTAAAACGATTACGTCTGGGTAAAAATTGTACCATTAGTTCAGAACAGTTTGCACAATATAAGGACAGTGACGAGTATCAAATTAGTACATACATTGGCAGAAAGCTTGAAGAAATTTTTCAAGTAACTTTGACGGAGGGAGATATTACTTATATTTGCATGAACCTTTCGGCAGCTAAACTATTGCGTGATATTGGAATGACATCCGATGATTTTGGAGTTCTTGATACCGGAAGTACGCTTCAGACGCTGGAAACATGGAACCGGATTATTGGTCAGGTCAGCGATATGTATGATGAAAATCTGCTGGATGATAGTACTTTTAAAACGGCTCTTTTTGTTCATTTAAATGGAATGTTTAAACGTTTGGCTAATCATATCTATCTGGAAAATCCCATGAAAGAGATGATTAAAAAAGAATTAATATATGAATTAGAAGTTGCTACATATATGGCCGGTCTTCTTCAGATGGAATACCAAATTCAACTGAGCGAGGATGATATCTGTGATATTGCATTGTATATTGGAGCTAGCCTGGAACGTAAGAGGGCTCAACGGAAGAAATCTTTTTCGAGAGTGATACTTGCATGTGGAACGGGTATGGGGACATCTCATTTTGTAGAAGCAAAGTTAAAGACCTACTTTCCGGATCTGAATATTTTGAAAGTAGTTCCTGCGTCTCAAATAGAAAAAATATTGAATCAAGAAGAAAACCTGGATTTGGTTATTTCAACAGTTCCCTTGGTTTCAGAGAAAATTAACGTAATACAAGTGACTCCTTTATTGAATGAAAGAGATATTCAGAAGATAAAATCAGCAATTTATGCGCCAAAACAAACACAGGATTTCAAGACAGTGCAGTATAAGACATTATATTCATTATTAAATGATCGTATTTCTATTTTAAAGTGTGACTGTTGTTCGAAAGAGGAAGCAATTGAATTTTTAGGAAAGCGTCTGTATAGTGAAGGTTATGTAGATGAAGGATTTTTAGAGTCAGTATTTGCAAGAGAAAATCTTTCGCCCACAGCTATCGGTAACGCTTTTGCTATCCCACATGCATTCGGAAACCATATAAAGAAACAGGGAATTGGATTAATGACTTTGAGGCATCCAGTAGCTTGGGGAAGTAGAGAAAAAGTACAGATTATTATGATGCTTTCGATAGATACGCAATTGAAGGATCAATTTAAGGTGATTTTTGCAGAACTAGCAGATTATACAAAAGATATGAATGCGGTCGGCAGACTTCTAAAGGCAGAAAAATTTAGTGATGTGGTGCAGATATTAAAAAATAAAGAGGTCTGATATGAATGTTTTGAAGAAAAGATGGGGATATCTGTTCATGGCAATTATTCTTTTGTTGTTTATGGGAATTGGATATGCCTTTTCTATTTTTGTTGTTCCAATCGAAAAGGATTTGGGACTAACGCGGGCGGATACTTCATTTGTTTTTACCCTGTGCTTTGTGTGTTTTGCAATGGGATCTCTAGTGACGGGATTTTTGATGCATAAAATATCATCGGCATTACTTTTGAAAATTGCGGCATGCATGTTCTGTGGGGGATTTATTCTTTCAAGCCGTGTGACGATGTTATGGCAGTTATATTTCACTTATAGTATATGTGTTGGTTTTTCTATAGGAATTGCTTATAATATTACAGTCAGCATTCTTCCAATGTATTTTCATGATAAAGTTGGAATTGCTACCGGTATGTTATTAATGGGGTTTGCTATGAGTACAACACTTCTGGGACCGATCTGTGAAGCTGGTATGTCTTTGTGGGGATGGAAAACAATGTTTTTTGTGCTTGGTATCTGTGGGGCGGTGGTTTTAGCAGCTGCAAGTGTGATTATTCATCATCCAACAGAAGAACAAAGAAAAAATCTGACACAAAAGGAACATTTGGTAAATCAGGGTAAAGAACTTTCACCATCTGGAATTTTGAAAACTAAGTTATACTATGTTTTCTTGCTTATTTATATCACGATTGGTGGAGTGGGAATGGCTTTGATTAATCATGGGGCGATGACACTTCAGGAAGATCTTTCGGTCAGTGCGTCAGCAGCGGTATTTTTGATTGGAATTGTATGTCTGTTTAATGGAATTGGACGAGTTGTATGGGGGCTGATCTATGATCGCATCGGAGATTCTTCTTGCCTTAGGTGTCTGGGAATACTTTTGGTTGGCTCCATGCTTATGATTCTGTTGTCGCTTGTGATAGTAAGTCCGATGATGTTTGGAGTAGGCATGGGAGTGGCACTTTTATGTTATGGAGGAAGTTCCAGTTTGGCCCCTATTTTGGTGAGAGCATTATTTGGAGAACAGTATTTTTCTATGAATTTTGCGGTTACAAATATTGGCACAATTATTCTTTCCTGTGTGCCAGCATTAATTGGTGCATTGCAAATGAATTTTGGAAATTATCAAGTCCCTTATATGGTTTTATTGGGATTAGCGGTGATAGCATTAGTAATGACTATTATTTATAAACCATTGCAGCTTCGCTTTTCATTAATAAAATAGAAATTGAGTTAAAATACATCTGGAAATGGAACTTGTGTGTGCAAGAAATGTTTTCCAGATGTATTTTTATGTATTTGACGCAAGGCGGATGAAATGGGGGGAGAAAAACAGACTAGGTAGAAAGTTCACGGTTTCGTTCTTTCACCCAAGTGTGATTTGTGATATACTAAAAATGATTGATTCAAGTTGAATTTTCAGAAAGAAAGGAAGACCATTTGATTTATGAAAAAGATGATTTCCTGGAATGTTAACGGACTTCGGGCCTGTGTAGGCAAGGGGTTTTTAGATTATTTTAAGGAGATGGATGCGGATATTTTCTGTATCCAGGAGAGCAAACTTCAGGAGGGCCAGATTGAGCTGGACTTAGAGGGTTATCACCAGTATTGGAATTATGCCAAGAAAAAGGGCTATTCCGGTACGGCATTATTTACCAAGGAAGAGCCGGTTTCCGTTGCTTATGGCATCGGGATCGAGGAGCATGATCAGGAGGGACGTGTGATCACGGCGGAATTTGCGGATTATTATGTGGTGACCTGCTATACGCCTAATTCCCAGAGTGAGCTGGCGAGACTTTCCTACCGGATGACGTGGGAGGACGCATTTTTAGCCTATTTAAAGGGATTGGAGCAGAAAAAGCCTGTGATCTTCTGTGGAGACTTAAACGTGGCCCATGAGGAGATCGACCTGAAAAATCCGAAAACCAACCGCAACAATGCCGGTTTTACAGATCAGGAGCGGCAGAAATTTACGGATCTTTTAGCGGCTGGATTTATTGACACATACCGTTATTTTTACCCGGATACGGAAGGGGTATATTCCTGGTGGTCTTACCGGTTTAAGGCCAGAGAGAAAAACGCCGGCTGGCGTATCGACTATTTTTGTGTATCAGAGTGTCTGAAGGAGCGTCTGGTCAGCGCATCCATTCATACCGAGGTGACGGGCTCTGATCACTGTCCTGTGGAGCTGGTGATCTCATGAATTTAGTGACCATTGAACATCTGACCAAATCTTATACGGAACGGCTGATCTTTGACGATACAGATTTCTCCATCAATGAAGGGGAGAAGATCGGTCTGATCGGCATCAATGGAACCGGCAAATCTACTTTATTAAAAATCGTGGCCGGTTTAGAGGAGCCGGACAAGGGAACTGTGGTGCGAGGAAGAAACCTGGATATGCGTTATCTGCCGCAGAACCCGAAATTTACGGAGGGTGATACCATCATCGAGAGCATTCTCCGGGACAATGAAGGCCATCCCCACATCTGGGATATGGAGAGTCAGGCGAAGACCATGCTGACAAAGGTCGGCATCTATGATTTTGACGCCAAGGTAGAGACCTTGTCAGGCGGACAGCGGAAACGAGTGGCACTTGTCAGTACGCTGATGGCGGACACGGATCTGTTGATCCTGGACGAGCCAACCAACCATTTAGACAGTGATATGGCAGACTGGCTGGAAGATCATCTGAAGAAATTCCGCGGCGCGATCCTGATGATCACCCATGACCGTTATTTCCTGGACAGTGTGGCAAACCGGATCGTAGAACTTGATAAGGGCAAATTTTACAGCTATCAGACCAATTATGAGGGGTATCTGGAGATGCGTGCTGAGCGTCTGGACATGGCTCAGGCATCAGAGCGGAAACGTCAGTCTATTTTACGGGTGGAGTTAGAGTGGATGAAGCGTGGCGCAAGAGCCCGTTCTACCAAGCAGAAAGCCCATATCCAGCGATACGAGGCTCTGCGTGACCAGAAAGGCCCGGAGCTTGACCAGAGTATGGAGCTGGAGTCTATTTCCAGCAGACTGGGACGGACGACTGTGGAGCTGGATCATCTGTGTAAGGCATATGGAGATAAGACCTTAATAAAAGATTTTACCTACATTTTTCTAAAAAATGACCGGGTTGGAATCATCGGTCCCAATGGCAGCGGCAAGTCCACGCTGATGAAGATGATCGCTGGATGGGTACAGCCGGACAGCGGAACCATCGAGATCGGCCAGACCGTGAAAATGGGCTATTTCTCCCAGGAAAATGAAGCCATGGATGAGAGTCTGAAGGTGATCGATTACATCAAAAATGTGGCAGAGTATGTACAAACTAAGGATGGAAGCGTCAGTGCATCCATGATGCTGGAGCGTTTCTTATTCCCATCCAGCGTCCAGTACACCACCATTGACCGTTTATCTGGTGGTGAGAAGCGGAGACTGTATCTGCTGCGGATTCTGATGGATGCGCCAAACGTACTGCTTTTGGACGAGCCTACCAATGACCTGGATATCCGCACTTTAACGATTCTGGAGGACTACCTGGATTCCTTCCAGGGCATTGTGATCACTGTATCCCATGACCGGTATTTCCTGGATCGTATCGTGCGGAGGATCTTTGCTTTCGAGGGCAACGGCAAGATCACCCAGTATGAGGGCGGTTTCACCGATTACCAGGCGGTGCAAACCGGTCTAGTTCTTCGTCATCGTAGTATTCTATTTCCT
>OGYM01002826.1_pt1 | contig 10871 bp, 7 predicted proteins | sample 1576491 | NCBI WGS metagenome assembly OGYM01 (sample SAMEA3541515, study PRJEB24748) | human gut metagenome | biome: human gut; feature: human-associated habitat; material: faeces | place: China | collected 2012 | reverse complement strand
ATTTTCGAAAGGAGTCATGAAATCAACTACCGGTTTATCTAACGGATCTGTTTTCAACCGATAATCCCGGCTTGTAATCATACCTAATAATTTTCCATTAGGGGTTCCGTCATCCGTAATGGCGACACTGGCGTGTCCGGTTTGTTCCTTTAAGCGAACAACATCCTGTAGGGTACAATCGGGACGTAAATTAGAATCACTCACTACAAATCCGGCTTTGAATTTCTTTACCCGCCTTACCATCTCGGCCTGACTTTCGATAGGTTGAGAACCGAAAATAAACGACAAACCTCCGTTACGGGCTAAGGCAATAGCCAGACCGTCGTCGGAGACTGCCTGCATCACTGCAGATACAAACGGAATGTTCAATTGTATTTTCGAGGTTTCCCCTTGACGGAATTTAACAACCGGCGTTTTCAAGGAAACATTGTCAGGAGTACACTCTTTGGTGGTGAGTGACGGAATTAACAGATATTCTCCAAATGTACGTGATACTTCTTTAATGTAATGAGCCATATGCTGTGGATTTTTAAAAATTGAGCGAAATTACTCAATTCCCGCTTAAATCCCAAGCCCGATCTGTTATTTTTTACTTAATTTTAGAGGTAGTCCTGGAATTTTTCGGACTTAGAATGAATCTTTCGATTTCAATATTTGATCGATGACCGGTGTGATATCCTGATTTTTGTGAATACGTAACGGTTTAACTCCGGCATCTTCAGCACATTTTACATCCTTTGAGCTATCCCCGATAAACCAGGATCGCTTCTACGCTTTTCTGTCCGCACAGGCCGACCGGAAAGAACTGCTGCTCGGCGTACGTCCGCCTGCACAACTGGAGGACGTCAAACTGAACGGCGATTACGGACGTTTCAACGAACTCATCCTGAAAGAGAAACAGGCCAAAGACTACTTTCTGCTGGTGGGGCCTCCGGGTACCGGGAAGACCTCGTGTGCCCTGCGTTTCATGGTGGAAGAAGCCCTGAGCGAACCGGATACCTCCATCCTGCTGTTGTCGTACACCAACCGGGCGGTAGATGAAATCTGTGCCATGCTCACGGATTCCGGCATTGCCGACCGTACCCCGTTCATCCGTATCGGCAACGAGCTGTCGTGCGACAAGCGCTTCGTGCCTTACCTACTGAAATACAGCCTGGATGACTGTCCCAAGCTGACCGATATCCAGCAGAAGATGGCACGCACACGCATCTTTGTGGGTACCACGACCGCCATCAACAACCGCCTCAACCTATTCACGCTGAAGCATTTCCAACTGGCCATCATCGACGAAGCTTCACAGATTCTGGAACCCGACCTGATAGGCATCCTGTCTGCCCGTCATCAACAGCATAACGCCATCGACAAGTTCGTATTGGTGGGCGACTACAAGCAGTTACCTGCCATTGCCCAGCAAAGTGCGGAAGAAGCTGCCGTGACCGACCTCCTGCTGCGGAACATCGGGCTGGAGGATTGTCGCAACTCGCTGTTCGAACGCCTTTACAAATCGAGTCCGGACACCTGCCGCAGCATCCTTCACAAGCAAGGACGCATGCATCCGGCCATTGCCGAGTTTCCGAACCAGACATTCTACTACCGGGAGCAACTGGAGAGCGTGCCTCTTCCTCATCAGTTGGAAGAAACGCCTTACGAAGCCAGCCTGACTCCGCAGGACAGCATCGACCAGTTGCTGCTGGAACGCAGAATGGTGTTCATTCCCGCAGAAGCTCCGGACCACCTGACCTGCTCGGACAAGACCAATCCGAACGAAGCCCGGATTGTAGCCACTCTGTTAGGCCATATTTACCGCCTGACGGAATCCCGTTTCGACCCGAACCGGACGGTTGGTGTCATCGTGCCCTACCGCAACCAGATTGCCATGATACGAAAAGAGATTGCGCGCCTCCAGCTGCCTGCCTTGCAGGACATCTCCATCGACACGGTGGAACGCTACCAGGGCAGCCAGCGCGACATTATCATCTATTCGTTCACCATACAGAATTTCAGCCAGCTCAACTTCCTTACGGCCAATACGTTTCAGGAGGGCAATTTCCTGATTGACCGCAAGCTGAATGTGGCACTGACACGCGCCCGCAAGCAATTGCTACTGACAGGCAATCCGCACATCCTCGGGGCCAACATCACCTTCTACAAGCTGATGGAGTACATCCGCCTGCACAACGGATACCTGGAGACGGATGCCCACTCGTTCTGCCGGGGAAATTTTACCCTGCCTTCGTACCGGAAGAACTGGGAAGTGGCAGACGGTACCTATTCCCTGCCAGCGCATTTCAAGCAGGTATTCTCGGAATTGATAACCCCACCGGCACAGCTGGAAGAAAACGAAACTTACTACCGTGAAGCCACTGCCTACGGTCGGAGTGATTTCCGTACCCTGCCCGAAGAGATGTCTCCATCTGACTTCTGCCAGGTCTACAACTATTTGTACATGCGGAAACAATATGCTGCTGCCCAAGCTCTCTTTACCGGAAGCGGCAACTGGCTGCACGACCTCATCCATAAGGTATCAGGGCGCGTGGTGTTCTGCGATCTCTCGTGTGAGGCCGGAGCCTCGGGACTGGCTTTTGCCGATGTATGCCGTTCTCTTCCCCATCTGGACCTGACCTACACGGGTATCTATCCCATGCAGGAAATGGGAGAAACGGCCGAAGCCTTTTTCCGTTCACCAGCCTACAAGCACATTCAGGCAAGCTGGTATCCCCGCCTGAGTGCCGTGCCTGCTGCCTTCTGGCAAGCCCATGCCGTACTGACCGAACTGGTGATTTTCAACCTCTCCAGCCTGTTCGACCGTATTTCTCCGCGGGAGGCACGCGACCTGGCTCTGCAAATCAACCAATTGGTGCATGCCCGTCCCCTGAACCATTACGTACTGGTGTACCGTGACGATGCGGGGCCTTGCATGCACAACCATTCCTACACGGCATTCTGCAACCACCTGTCAGCAGAGCTGAAACCGCTCCAGCCGCAGATGCCTCTTTTCGGAAAAATCCATTGTGAACCTACCGAAGGGGTTCCTGTTTCACAGGGATTCCTTTATGAAATACGTACCAACTGATGAATAAGAAACCTATACAGCGTGCCCTCATCGTAGGGGCTACTTCCGGCATCGGAAAAGAAACGGCTTTGCAACTGCTCCAGAAGGGATGGATACTCGGACTGGCAGGCCGGCGTGAAGAGAACCTGAAAGAACTGCAGCAACTGGCTCCGGAACGTATCCACATCTGGGCCATTGACATCTGTCAGGATGATGCGACCGACCGCCTGCAGGAACTTATTGAAGAAATGGGAGGCATGGACCTCTACCTGCACTGCTCGGGCATCGGCCACCAGAACTACCAGCTGACCCCGGAAATCGAACTCCGCACACTGGAGACCAACGGCACCGGATTTGTGCGCATGGTGACAGCCGCCTTCCGATACTTTGCCCAACAGAAAAAAGGGCACCTGGCGGTCATCAGCTCCATCGCGGGAACCAAAGGGCTGGGAGCTGCTCCGGCCTATTCTGCCACCAAACGTTTCCAGAACACGTACATCGATGCGCTGGAACAACTGGCTCACATCCAGAAACTTCCCATCCGGTTTACAGATATCCGTCCAGGATTCGTAGCCACCGGGCTCCTGAACGACGGCAAACACTATCCCATGCTGATGCATACGGAGAAAGTGGCCCGCCACATTGTGTGTGCCCTGGAGAAAAAGAAACGCATTGTCGTGATTGACTGGCGCTATCGTATACTGGTAGCTCTCTGGCGACTGATACCCCCTTTCTTCTGGAAGCGGCTGCCTGTCAGGAATTAGCCACCACCCGTCCTTCTTTCACCACAATCCGTTGCAAACGGCGGTACACATAGATAAATGCCGGAATCAGGAAGAGGTTGGCAAACAGCCAGGCTGTCGGGTCGCCGAAGCATACGCCCCAGAATCCCCACAACGGAACCGCAATCAGACTGACCAGCACACGGGCCACCATTTCCGACACACCGGAGAACATAGCCAGCCGTGTGTAGCCCGCTCCCTGAATGGTATAGCGCAAGATACTGAGCATACCCAGCAAGAAGAAGAAAGAAGTGTTGATGTGCAGGAACAAAGCCGTATCGTCGATAATCTCGGTCTCATCCGGTGAGATAAACAGCAGGGCAAACTTCTCGGCCAGTCCCCACATCAGGGCACCAATCGCTATGACATAGACGGTCATCATTAGCGTGGCCGACTTGATACCCATCCAGATGCGGTCCGGCTTTCCGGCCCCGTAATTCTGTCCGGAATAGGTCGCCATGGCCATTCCCAAGCTATCCAGCGGACACATCACAAACATCTTGATACGCATGGCTGCCGTGAAAGCTGCCACACAGGCCGTACCCAGCGCATTGTTCGCACTTTGCAACATGATGCTGCCGATGGCCGTAATGGAAAACTGCAATCCCATCGGTACCCCGATGTACAGCAACTGACGGGCCAGGTCGCTACGGAAACGACGGTCGGCAGGCTCGGTTTTCAGGATGTCAAACTTGCGGTACATATAGATGTAACACAGCAAGGCCGACAACCCCTGCGAGAAGACCGTAGCAATGGCTGCTCCGGCCACTCCCCACCCTAACGTAAGGATGCAGAACAAATCGAGCACAATGTTCAGTATAGTAGAGAAAAGCAGGAACCAGAACGGGGTCTTGCTGTCGCCCAGCGCACGGATGATGCTGGACAATAAATTATAGAAGAACGTACACGGCACACCGATAAAGGTAATCAGCAGATAGAGGTAAGCCCCTTCAAAGATATTCTCCGGTGTGCGCATGGAACGCAGGATAAATCCGCAAAGCAGACTGGTGACAATGGCCACCGCGACCGACATCACCGCCGCTAACTTCAGGCTGACCGATACATAGCGCCGCATCGTCACATAATCGCGGGCTCCGAACTTCTGTGCCACCGGAATGCCGAAACCTCCGCAGCACCCGTTGCAGAACCCTAAAATCAAAAAGACGACCGACGTACTGGCACCAACAGAAGCCAGCGCATTGATACCCAAGAACTTTCCGACAATAGCCGCATCCACCAGCGAATACGTCTGCTGGAGCAGGTTGCCCAGCAACAATGGAAAAGTAAAATTCAGAATCAGCGGCAGACTCGGCCCTGATGTCATCTCTCTAGACTGTGCCATAATTTCCTCTCGTTATCCTTAAAATCTTAATAAGCGTGCAAAAGTACACGAAAGTCACGAAACGAAAGAAAATCATCCCGTTAAATAAGGTAATTCGAGTAGTATTTTTGCCTTAAATCAAGTACTAAAAAAACGCACTTGCGTTTCAAACCAAACACAAGTACATTCTATCTGAAACGGCCTTACATTTTACTTCAAACGCAAGGCCGTTCTGAATCAAACGCAAAGGCGTTTTTTCAACTTATCCCAACAGATTTATAAAACACAAAGAATCAACTATTTAACCACATCTTCAAAAGAGTCATCCGTTCGCGGCTGATTTGTATCGTACCTTCATACGCCGGCCATACACTCACCACGGCCTTTCCGTTGAAGTAGTGCTGAATATTGCGTATGGAATCGGCCGAGAGGATAAACTGGCGGTTCACCCGGAAAAAGACACGCCCGTCCAGCTGCTCACTCGTTGCTGCCTTGGCCACCTTATTCCAGTAATACTGGTCTGCCTGATACAGCACGTCGTTCGTCACCCGCTTTTCTTCGTACAAGGCACTCTCCTTTTCCTTTCGGGATTTCTCCAGTCCGGCTTTCAGTGCCCCTCCCGAATAGACAGGCTGCAACAAAGTCACGGAAGCCCCGTACTTGGTGTCACGCCCCTGAAAATACAGCGGAGTTTCTATGGACGGAAGTTCCCTGTAGAGTTCCAGCGGGTTACCCGTGTAACTGGCATTGGCATTTCCGCTCAGCGAAGGAAGAAAATAGGCCTTCACCTTTTCACGATACTGCTGCAAGAATACACTCTCCTGGGCATGGACTCCCAGCTCCAGTCCCAGCATGCAGCACATCATCATTCTTCTATTCATCTCAATATAGTTATAAAATTAGAGAAACATTTTTTATTGGGCCACACATTTCTTCTTTTTATTCACCCCGCTTGGATATTTTATAGAAAACCGTGTACAAGGCCGGAGTGACAAACAGTGTCAGAAGGGTGGCAAAGGAAAGTCCGAACACCGTGGTCAGGGCCGCCATCAATACCGGACGGGCTCTGGAAACCGTGGCCTCTATCACAGCCGTATAAGGCTCCACACCGGCCTTCTGCTGGATATTTACCTCGTCGAGCAGCACAATCACATTCTTGATAATCATTCCCAGCAATCCCAGCCAGCCTGCGATACAGAAAAAGCCAAACTGAAATCCGGTGACCCACAGACCAAAGACCATCCCTATCAAAGACAAGGGTAGAATGAGGAAAATAATCAAGGGCTGACGAAAGTTGCCAAACAGCATGACCAGAATGACCAGCAGCATGATAAGTGCCAGCGGGAAATACTTAGTCAGTGCAGCCATGGAAAGCTTCCGGTCGTACGTGCGCACAAGGGGATATTCCCAGGCCAGTCCGATGCCGTTGGCCACCTGCCCCAGCGAAGCAGAATTACGCCCGTTCCATATCGGCAAGTCCTCCACGCTTTCCATGTCCCAGGAACCTTTGACATCCGTATGCAGCAACACCGGCACTTTCTTGTCGCGGTCACGATATACCCCTACAGCCGTACCGTCATTGACGGCTTTCACGGCATTCATCATGTCATGCCGTCCCACATTCAGCCTTCCGGCCTTTACCGGATCATAATCGGCCTTAATCATCAGTGCCATGTTTCCCCACTCATTGCGGGCATTCAGCACCTTGGGATTCTTCCGCATGATTTCCAGCGCCAGGTTGGTCAAAGAATCGAGTACCTCCGGATCATCTCCGCAGAAGCGTGCCTCAATCAAGGCCTGCGGAATGGAGTTTATCTCGAAACTGTTCACACGGACCAGCGCGTCCGGAAACATAGCTGGCAAACGGTCGTACAACATAGCCTGAAGCTCACGTGACTTCTCCGGCGTGTCAGCTTCTACCAGACATTGCGCATAATTAGGCTGCGGACCATAAGCCGCATTGGCCAGGTAATAACGGGGCGGCGTCTGCCCGACAAACGACGACACCTTTTTCACTCCTTCCAACGAATTCAGATAGGCTGTCATCTCCGTCATCTGACGGTCATTTTCTTCTATACGTGTACCCTCGGGTAACCAGACGTCGACCGAAAAATACTGCTTGTTGAGCAAGGGCATAAACTGCTGCGGAATAAAGCGGAATCCCCATCCGGCAATGACCAGCAACAGCACCATCGCTCCTAAAACCACATAGCGTCTCTGTATAGTCCATCTCAATGCCTGCCGGAACAGGTCGTATGCACGGCCGCTGAACAATTCGCCCTTCAGCTCATCCGGACGCGGACGACGCACAAACTCCTGCACGAAGAATACATTCTGCGTAATGGCCAGTACCCAGCTCAGCAAAAGAGATACCGCAATGACAATGAACAGTGAAGACAGGATTTCACCAGTGATATGCGGCGACAGGTAGACCGGAAGAAAGGTCAGTACCGCAATCAGGGTCGCTCCCAACAGCGGCATGGAAGTGCCCGACACGGCATCCAGTATGGCTTTTCTTTTCCGCATGCCCCGCTGCATGTTCACCAGTGCGGCATCGTACACCACAATGGCATTGTCCACCAGCATACCCATGGCAATGATAATGGCTGCCAGCGACATACGCTGCGTCAGGAAATATTCAGAAGGCACAAATTCCCTGTCAGGAAGTGCATTGAAGCGGACCACACACGCCACAGAATCTTTTTGCCGCATCTGCAACGCCATATCCTCGGGCACGTAGGCTTCTACCTTGATGCGTGAAAGGTCGATAAACGTCACCACCGGAACCGACGGTTTCACATCCTGGTAGCGCTCGATATGCGCCTGCTGCACATAACCGTCGAAAGGCGCATACAGACGGCTGTCTTCCCACGCGTTGACTGCCGCTTCATAATCCGCTTTGGTGCGTTCATAGTTTGCCTTTGCCTGCTCATAATTCATGCCGGAGATGTTATCTTTGGCATACAAGCTGGATATACGGGCATAATCAACCTCCGCCTGACGATACAATGCCTCCGTGCGCTGCTTCTGGATAACAAAATCACGTTCATCAATGGCCGCAATCAGTTGTCCCTTCCGGAAAAACTGTCCCTGCTGCACATCAAATGCATGCACAAGTCCTCCCACCCGAAAAGATAATTCAGACAAGCGGTAAGGCTGCGAAATAAACGTATAGCACCGTAAAGAGGGAGCCTCCATGACTTCGGCATGAACCACCTTCACTCTGGGAAAAGAAGTCTGTTCCTGTGGCGTACGGCTGCATGCGCACAAGCACATCCCTGCAAGAAATAAAATCTCTGTTTTCATTCTTCTACAATATTATCATTCTACGCCACAAAGATAGCAGGCCCCATCGTCCCCTTTCACGGGAATTACTTATCCCTACGGTGCTGGGAATGATTTTCTCGGCCATCTTCATCATTACCGACGGCATTTTTGTGGGAAAAGGTATCGGCAGTGACGCCCTGGCTGCCGTCAACATTACGGCTCCGCTTTTTCTCATCAATACGGGAGTGGCGCTGATGTTCGGTATCGGTGCATCGGTTGTAGCCTCCATTCACCTGTCGCAAGGAAAGGTAAAGGTCGCCCGCATCAATATTACGCAAGCAGTAGTGGTTTCCTCCTTATTGCTCATCGCCTACGCCGCAGTCATCCTCTGCAACGTGGAGAAAATTGCCTTGCTACTGGGAAGCTCTCCCCGTCTGCTGCCTCTCGCCACGGAATACATGCACTGGTTTGTCCCCTTCCTGGTCTTCAGTGCCCTGCTGAGTTCCGGCATGTTCTTCGTGCGACTGGACGGCTCGCCCAATTATGCCATGGTGTGCAACATCATACCGGCCCTGCTGAATATTGGACTGGACTATCTGTTTATTTTCGTTTTCAAATGGGGAATGTTCGGTGCGGCCTTAGCTACCAGCCTGGGATACATCGTAGGCGCCCTGATGATTCTGATTTACCTGATGCAGCCGCACCGGGTACTGCACTTGTGCAAAGTGAAATTATCATCCAAGAGTCTGCGTCTCACCCTCCGCAACACGGGCTATATGTGCAAACTGGGATTGTCCAGTTTCCTCTGTGAAGCAGCCATTGCCACTATGATGTTTACCGGCAACTACGTATTCATTCACTACCTGGGTGAAGACGGAGTAGCTGCCTACAGCATCGCCTGCTACTTCTTCCCCATCATTTTTATGGTATACAATGCCATTGCCCAGTCGGCACAGCCCATTCTCAGCTACAACTTCGGTGCCGGAAATCCGGAGCGCGTACGGGCAGCCTTTCGCCTGGCCCTGCTGACCGCCATCTCCTGCGGTGTCGTGGTATTTGCCGTTACAACCCTGTTCTCCGCTCAAATCACCTCGTGGTTTATCGACAGTTCCTATCCGGCACACGACCTGGCCGTCAAAGGACTTCCCCTGTTTGCTTCCGGCTTCGTGTGCTTCGGCATCAACATTGTATCCATCGGCTATTTCCAGAGTGTGGAACGCGACCGTCCGGCCATGGCCATCACCCTGCTGCGTGGTTTTATCCTCATCCTGTTCTGTTTCTGGCTGATGCCCATCCTGTGGGGAGTACCGGGAATCTGGCTGGCTGTCCCCGTTTCCGAACTGCTGACCTTTCTTTTTGTCATTACCATCTATTGTCGCAGGAAACGAAGCTAAAGATTTATTACCTTTGTGCCTGCATAAACGCAAAAAGGTATGAAAGCTTTTATTGAGATACTTCGTGAAAAATACGGACTGGCACAGCCGGAAGCCGAAAAGTTGCTGGAACAGATGGAACTGCTAACCTACCGGAAAGGGGAACATATCGTGCGGGAGGGAGAGCGTAACTCTTCCTTCTACCTGGTAGTCGACGGTATCTGGAGAGGACATTACCTGCGCGACGGAGTGGATGTTTCGCTCTGGTTTGCCTTTCAAGGTGTGCTCTGCCGCTTTACCAGACTGACCGCGAGCTGGTTCGGACGATAATTCAGTTCCCGCGCCTTCGCTAGGATCTGATTCTTTGTCTCATCCGAGATCTTATATCCTTTTCCATTGAGAACCAGTGAGATTGTCGTCACGGAAAAACCAGTCGCAGCGGCAATATCCTTGATGGTTGCCCTCACTCATCCACCTCCGATGCGATCAGATCCATGAGAACCTGAATGGATTTCTGATATTTTTCTATCTCGACCCGCTCATTTGGCTTATGCGCCATGCCTGCCTCGCCCGGACCAAATAAGAGAACGGCTGCATCCAGCTTGTGTTCCACGAGGATCGAAGCATCTGTAAAGAAATTAATCCCAGTCGTCTCCACCGGAAGCCCTTTTTTCTCCAGTCCCTTCGAGAGCTGTTTCACAAGCGGATGGGATTCTCCAATCTCGATCGCCCGCCGGTCATTGACAATCCGGCAGCTGACGCGGAATTTTTCTTCTGATGTAACGGAACGCGCCGCCGCAAACGCCTCCGCCTGACCGACTACCATCTGACTTGTCAGTCCTGGTGTCATACGGATATCCATGAGAATCCGGCAGGTGTCCGGCGTCATATTTGGCGCCACGCCTCCGGAAATCTGCGTTACCTGCGCGGTCGATGCGCCGAGAACCGGGTGTGTGAAGCTTTTCACATATGTTTCAATCTCACCGGTCAGCGCCATCGCCTGTTCCACGGCATTGCAACCCTCCTGCGGGTATGCCCCGTGGCTCGTCTTTCCGTGTGCTTCTATCTCCAGCCAC
>OGYM01002817.1_pt1 | contig 10895 bp, 8 predicted proteins | sample 1576491 | NCBI WGS metagenome assembly OGYM01 (sample SAMEA3541515, study PRJEB24748) | human gut metagenome | biome: human gut; feature: human-associated habitat; material: faeces | place: China | collected 2012 | reverse complement strand
GTAAGGCAAGTGTGTATGTAGTCAGCGAAAATGACGAGATCCGCAGGATTTTTGAGGAAGGTAAGCTGTTCTTCGCAAGCCTTGCTTATGCGAATGAGATCATGATCCAGGCTGACAAGACCGGAATCGCAGAGGATGCGGTATCCGTAGTGATCCCCGGTGCAACCCTGTACATTCCGTTTGCAGAGCTGGTAGACATCGCACAGGAGATCGAGCGACTGAAGAAGGAGCAGAAGAGACTGGAAGGTGAGCTGTTACGTTCCAGGGGAATGCTGTCCAATGAGAGATTCCTGTCCAAGGCTCCCGAAGCGAAGATCGCAGAGGAGAAGGAAAAGCTGGCAAAATACGAGCAGATGATGGAACAGGTGACAAAACGCTTAGAACAGCTGGCATGATCTGCAACGAAACGTACAGAATAAAAAGAACGTAAAGCATAAGGAATACGATGAGATTCGGTAATGACATGATAACGTTTGAAGAAGCGGTGGCCTGCAAAATTTATCAAACGGGTAGACCCGCAGCAAAGCAAGGAACTAAATCAAAAAATAGCCAATGGATACCTGATGTATGCATCCTGGTTTAAAGAAGAAGACCAGCACGAATAGCTACGTCAGCTGTTTATAAAGAAATCGCCAGCCTCTCATCTTACATGAACAGGCTGGCGATTTCTTAAAACTTCACAGTATTCATAATCTTTTCAAGTGCTCCGGAATTATCCCGGACATAATTTCCGGCACGCTTTCCCGATTTATCCAAGAAAGAATAATCACTAAGGAAGCGATCCATCAGCTGAATGAAATCTTTCTCTCCATGAATTTCAAAACCACCCTGACACTGCTTCAATCCCTGAGCTTCTAGGAATTTCCGGTTCTCGGGACCAAAAATCACAGGAATTCCATAAACAGCAGCTTCCAGAGTATTATGGATACTTACTCCAAAACCACCTCCAATATAAGCAATTTCTCCATAACGATAAATTGAAGATAGCAATCCAAAGCAATCTATAATCAGACAATCAGCCTGACGTACATTAGCTTCTGTAGCCTGAGTATATCGCACTACAGTCCGATTCAATTTGCCAATAATCTCTTCAAGATGGCTTTCTGCTATAACATGCGGAGCGATGATCAGTTTCATTTCCGGATGAGCATTAAAATAAGGAATGAATATATCCTCATCTGGAGCCCATGAACTTCCTGCAACCAAGGTCAGTTTATCACCTTTAAAAGCCTCAACCAAAGGCAGATCTTTCGCCTGATGACAGATCTCCAGCACGCGGTCAAAGCGTGTATCACCTACAATTGTTGTCTGAGTGACCCCTATTGTCTTCAATAGCTCAACAGACTCTGCATTCTGTACAAAGAGATGATCAAAACAAGACAATACATTCCGATAACTTCTTCCATACCATTTGAAAAACACCTGATCCGGACGGAAAATAGACGATACACTATAAACCGGAATTCTTCTTCTGGACAATTCTGTCAGATAGTTTTGCCAGAACTCATATTTAATGAAAAAAGCCATGCATGGATGAGCTAAATCCAAAAAACGGCGGACATTTCCCGGGGTATCAAAAGGTAAATAACAAACAACATCTGCACCTTTATAATCTTTACGGACTTCATATCCGGAAGGAGAAAAGAAAGTCTGAAGAATCTTATATTGAGGATAACGTTTCCGGATCTCTTCAATCAACGGACGTCCCTGCTCAAATTCACCAAGCGAAGCTGCATGAAACCATATATAACGAGCATCCGGTTTTATGCATCCTTCCAAAATACCAAAAGTTTCCTTCTGGCCTTTTACCATGCTGGAAACTTTTTGGTTGAAGTGTGCAGCCACACGGGCTGCACACGCATATAAGAATAAAAGAATATTATAAATCATAATAAACTGGCTTATTTGAGTACCTCAATAGCACGACGCATACGTCTTACAGTTTCATCCTTACCCAATACAGCAGAAATATCAAACATATGAGGTCCCTTACCTTCGCCAACCAGAGTCAAGCGGAAAGCATTCATAATATTACCCAGATGATAACCCTTATCCTCAATCCATTTCATGACAACCTCTTCCTGATGAGCCAGTGAGAAATCATCCAATGATTCCAATAAGTCAGCCAGTTCTGTCATGCGTTCAGCAGAATCTTCTTTCCAGCGCTTCTTGACTGTTTTTTCATCATAAGATTCCGGAGCAACAAAGAAGAACTTACAGGTATCCCATAATTCCTTGATGAAGCTAACACGTCCCTTCATCAGACCAACAACAGTTGTTACCGTTTCCATTGGAGCATCAATACCATGCTCTTTCAAGATCGGCATAAACAATTCTGCTATTTCTGCATCACTCTTCATCAGGATATATTCGTGGTTAAACCATTTACCCTTTTCATAATCAAACTTGGCACCAGCCTTACTACAACGGTGAAGGTCAAACAATTTAATCAGTTCATCCATTGACATGATTTCCTGATCATTTCCCGGATTCCATCCCAGCAACGCCAGGAAGTTGATTACAGCCTCAGGCAAATATCCGGATTCACGATAGCCTGAAGAAACTTCTCCACTCTTCGGATCATGCCATTCCAGAGGGAACACCGGGAATCCCAGACGATCACCGTCACGCTTGCTCAACTTACCATTTCCGTCTGGTTTCAGCAGCAACGGCAAATGAGCAAATTCCGGCATCGTATCTTCCCAACCAAATGCACGGTACAACAACACATGCAAAGGAGCAGACGGCAACCATTCTTCTCCACGGATCACATGAGACACTTCCATCAGATGATCATCTACAATATTTGCCAAGTGATAGGTAGGAAGTTCATCTGCTGACTTATACAGAACTTTATCATCCAAGATAGAAGAATTGATCACGACTTCTCCACGGATAATATCATGTACATGAACATCCTCATTCGGTTCAATCTTAAAACGAACCACATATTGTTTTCCCTCTGCAATCAGTTTATCAACCTCTTCCTTCGGCAAGGTTAATGAGTTACGCATAGAGGTACGGGTCGTCGCATCATACTGAAAGTTCGCAATTTCCTTACGCTTTGCTTCCAATTCTTCCGGTGTATCAAATGCAATATAAGCCTTTCCGTTATCCAGCAGAATCTGTACATATTTTTTATAGATATCACGGCGTTCTGACTGACGGTAAGGACCATAGTTGCCACCAAAGCTAACACCTTCATCAAACTTTATTCCTAACCAACGGAATGATTCTATAATATACTCCTCCGCTCCGGGTACAAAACGATTGGAGTCAGTATCTTCAATTCGGAAAATTAAGTCTCCCCCATGCTGGCGGGCAAACAGATAGTTATACAAGGCAGTGCGCACACCACCAATATGCAATGCACCCGTAGGACTCGGTGCAAAACGAACTCTTACTTTTCTTTCAGCCATAGTGATTTTCATCTAAAAATACGCCGCAAAATTAATCTATTTTTCCCGTTTTTTGTTTATTTTGCAGCACAAATATCCATGCTTATGAAAAGTTTACATAGAGAACAACCGTTTTCATATAAGGAACTGCTTTACAAATGCGCCATTTCTCTGGTGACTGTCGCAGTTATCGTATATTTTCTTCCCAAAGAAGGCAAGTTTAATTATCAGTTTGACATCAACAAGCCGTGGAAATATGGCCTGTTACAGGCTTCTTTTGATTTCCCTATTTACAAAGGAGATGAACAGATCCAGAAAGAACAGGACAGTTTAATGGCATTCTATCAGCCCTACTATGAGATAGACAAGACTCAGGGTGAACAGATGATCCAGAAATTCAAAGATGACTATAACAAAAACCTGCGCAACATCATCCCGGTCCCGGCTTATCAGCATCATATTGAGCGTATACTGGAAGTCATCTATGAGAAAGGAGTCGTATCCATGGATGATCTGGCTTCCCTGAAAAAAGAAGGCAGAAACACGATTCGCGTTGTAAACAAAAATACCTCCAGCCAATTGCCTACTGAAGAGCTGTATACGACCAAACAAGCTTACGAAGCACTGATCAATTCAGATACCGTACATTATAATAAGGTGTTATTGCAACGCTGTAACCTGAACAACTACATTACTCCAAACTTAACTTATGATGCATCCAAATCCGAAGCTGCCAAACAGGATCTTTTATCCGGATTATCATGGGCCAGCGGCTTCGTTATGAACGGACAAAAGATTATCGACCGCGGAGAAATCATAGACCAGCATACATATGATATCCTGAGATCACTTCAGAAGGAATGGAGCAAACGAAGTGAAACTGCTGCCGAAAAAAGATTAACTTTAATCGGCCAGATTCTCTTTGTCACCATTCTGATTGTCGCATTCATGGTGTACCTGGAATTATTCCGCCGTGACTATTATGGCAAGAAAGGAAGCCTTTATTTATTATTTATTCTCATTACCTTCTTCCCTGTCCTGTCATCCATTATGGTGGAACATGCTTTCCTCAGTGTCTACATTGTTCCGTTCGCCATGATTCCGATGATCATCCGTATATTCCTTGATTCGCGTACAGCATTCATGGCGCATGTTATCTCCATCTTAATTTGCTCCATTGCTTTACGGACTCCTCATGAGTTTATACTTTTACAGACAGTAGCCGGTATGGCAGGTATTTACAGCCTGCGGGAATTGTCTCAACGCTCGCAGTTATTACGAAGCGCACTGATTGTCACCTGCAGCTATGTCATTCTTTATCTGGCACTGGATCTGATCCACGTAAACAATGTGGCACAATTGAGTACACACATGTATATTAATTTCATCATCAACGGCATCCTTCTGCTGTTCACATACCCTTTATTGTTCATACTGGAGAAGACTTTTGGATTTACCTCGAATGTTACTCTCGTTGAATTATCAAACATCAACAACAAACTGATGCGCGAAATGTCGGAGGTTGCTCCCGGTACATTCCAACATTCCTTACAATTGGCCAACCTTACCGCAGCAGCAGCCAATAGTATCGGAGCCAACAGCCAGCTGGTACGTACTGGTGCCATGTATCACGATATCGGGAAAATGATGAACCCTGCATTCTTCACAGAAAACCAGTCAGGAGTAAACCCACACAACCAGTTAAGCTATAAGCAAAGTGCCCAGATTGTCATCAATCATGTAACAGACGGTATGAAGCTTGCAGATAAATATAATCTGCCTAAAGTGATCAAGGACTTTATCTGTACACATCACGGAAGAGGACTGACCAAGTATTTTTATATATCCTATCAGAATGAGCATCCTGGAGAAGAAATTGACAAAGAAGCATTCCGCTATCCCGGTCCGAATCCCTTTACGAAAGAACAGGCCATTCTGACCATGGCGGATTCTGTGGAAGCAGCTTCGCGCAGCCTTCCTGAATATACGGAAGAAAGCATATCTAATCTGGTCGACAAGATTATCGATGCACAGGTGCAGGAAGGTTATTTCAAAGAATGCCCCATCACGTTCAAGGATATTGCTACTGTTAAAGCAGTATTCAAGGAAAAGCTGAAAACCATGTATCACACCCGTATCAGCTATCCGGAATTAAAGAAATAAAAATTACTGCGTAGTAGTCCTTCGATTACTACGCAGTAATTTTCTAACTACTACCTGGTAGTCCGCAAACTACCAGGCAGTAAATATCAAAGCTCCCCTCTGCGGATTGCTTCCATAACATTGGCCGGAGCCCGCTCTGCCAATAGCTCCCGTTTCATATAGTCCATATAAGGTGCTACATGACTGAAGAACTGATGATATCCCTTACATAAATAATTCAGGCCCGGCTCTCCATCCGGTGTCACTGCGAAACGATTTTTCGGACACTCACCGTTGCAGGCAAACAAAAACTCACAATTCCTGCATTGTGTTGGCAAAGCCTTTTGTTTCATCTGTCCAAATTCCAGCTGACGGTCGCTGTACATCATTTCAATCAATGTTTTCTCATAAATATTTCCCAGCTTAAACTCGGGGAACACATAATGATCGCAGGAATAGACATCTCCATTAAATTCCATAACCCCGGCATGTCCGCACGTCTTTGCCAGAGAGCAGACACCCGGTTGCTCGCCAACCCAATTCGCCAAAGTTGAATCAAACAGCTGAATAAAAAACTGCCCCACATCATTGCGCACCCATTCATCGAACAATGTACACAAGAAATTTCCCCACTGTTCCGGCGACACAGAAAAATCAGCCAATTTTTCACCCTTCTGCAACGGAGAAGCCAGGTGGCGTCCGTCAGCATGATGGCTCAGACGCTCCACAATCGGAGCAAACTGAATATAATGGCAATCCAGTTCTTTAAAGAAGTGATAAAACTCCAACGGATAATCAGCATTATAATCATTCACAACAGCCATGGCGTTCCACTCTACCCCGTGTTTTTTCAATAGCTGAATGCCTTGCATGACTTTTACAAAGGAAGGGCGTCCCTGACGGTTCTTACGGTATTCGTCATGAAACTCCTGAGGGCCGTCAATGGAGATTCCTACCAGCCAGTTATTCTTCCGGAAAAACTCACACCATTCATCATTCAGGAGCGTACCATTGGTCTGGATGCAATTGTCAATGGAACGCCCGCCTGCATACTGGCGCTGCAACTCCATCACCCGCTTATAGAAACTGAGCGGACGCATCAATGTTTCTCCGCCATGCCAGGTAAACAAAACCTGCGGCATGGTCTGCGACTGAATATATTCACGAATAAACTTCTCCAACAGTTCATCGCTCATCACGTACTTGGACGTGTCTTTATACAGATTTGTTTTCTCCAGGTAATAACAATAGTCGCAGGCCAGATTACATACAGCCCCGATCGGCTTCGTCATTACATATAATGGTTTTGCAAAAGGAAAAGCAACTTGACTCATATCCGGTTGTATTATATATTTTGATGATTTAAACTCTGAAGCAGGCCCTCACACGCATCTTCCAGTATATCCAGCACATTCTCGAATCCCTGTGCTCCGCCATAATAAGGATCCGGGACATAATCAACGACCTTTTTCCGGCAGAAATCAGTCATCCGGCCGATCTTTGCTTCAGACTCGAGATCCGGAGCCTTTTCCTTCAAGGCATCAATATTCCGGTCATCCATTCCCAGGATCATGTCAAAATGATAAAAATCATCTGAACAGACAGGGCGTGAGCGATGGGTCAGATGATATCCTCTGCGGGCTGCATGCATACGCATCCGTTCATCCGGAAGTTCTCCCCGATGATAGCTGCTGATTCCTGCTGAATCAACTTCAATTTCATGTTCTAAACCTTCGCGGGCTATGAAAGTCCGCATAATTTCCTCAGCAGAAGAAGAGCGGCAAATATTGCCAAGACATACAAATAGGATCCGTTTCATGAATTTCAAATCTTTATGGATCGGAAAACACTGTTTTATCCGATATTTAAATAGGTTTTAAAGTTGGTTACACTGGTATTCATGATCAGCGACTCAGGAAATTCTGATTCAGCCACCAGTTCCAGAGCCAGATCATAATCTGCTATATCAAAAGAAATATGTGCATCACTGCCCAGAATTACCGGTACTTCATATTGCTTGCACAAGCGAAGTATTTCCAGATTATTCCCCCGTGCTTCCAGTTTTCCACGGCAAGGTTTCAACGAGCTGTTATTGATTTCCAGCAATGTGTGATGCTCCTTCGCCGCCAACACCAGCGGTTCGAACTGCAGCTTTGCCGTACCGTCACCCGGATGACTGATGATATGAATATAGGGATTACAGATCACTTTCTCCAGTCCCTGCGTATTCTCCTCCACAGTCCCTTGCTGATAACAAAGTGAATGAATACCGGCAATCCGCAAGTCAAGTTTCTGCAAATAGAATTCATCCATATCCAGATGACCAGCAGTATCCAGAATATTGATTTCTGCTCCAAGCAAAAGTTCAATACCATACATTTGCCGGGGAACCACATGCAGATTCCGAAAATAAATAGGATCACACGATCCCGGGATTCCGGATGAATGCTCCGTAATGCCTAATAACTTCAGTCCCTTATCAGAAGCAGCTTTTGCCATTTCCTGAAGCGTACTGAAAGCATGCCCACTGGCTATCGTGTGAGTATGCACATCCAATTCTGTCTTTATCTTCATTTCTTCATCTATTTACATTCTACATGGGATCGACATCGTAATATACCAATAAGGAGCGGAAACGTTCATCTTCTGTCAGGAAGCGCTGCACCTGCTGAAGATAAGCCCGTACTTTGGCCAAAGATGCATCCAGTTCTATTTTCACCACTATCTTCTTGATGAAAAGTGTCTGAATACGGGATACAGGCGGTTTGTCCGGCCCCAGTACCCTCTCCCCCAAACCTTTACGCAGGCAGGAAGCCATCAGTTCGGCAGCCTGATCAAGCACATCTTCTTTCCGGTGCTTCAAATATACATAAACTAACCGATAAAAAGGAGGATACTTGAAAAGTTCCCGTTCTTCCAGCTGTTCACTATACATACGGAAATAGTCATTGGACATCACCTGATGAATCAGCGGAAGATCCGGAGACTTGGTCTGCAGAACTACAAGTCCCTGCTTGTTTCTTCGCCCGGCACGTCCGGCTACCTGGGCCATCAGCTGAAAAGCACGTTCATAGGAACGGAAATCCGGATAGTTCAACATGGAATCTGCATTCAGAATTCCAACAACACTTACCCGATCGAAATCCAGTCCTTTTGACACCATCTGGGTACCGATCAGAATGTCCGTCTTCCCTTCTTCAAAATCCGCAATGATCCGTTCATAAGCGGTACGGGTACGAGTCGTATCCAGATCCATCCGTGCCACCCGGGCCTCCGGGAATACAGTCCGTATATCGTCTTCGATCTTTTCCGTACCAAATCCCCGGTTCACCAGTTCCACACCTCCGCAGGCGGGACACGATTTAGGGACCTGATACGTATAACCACAATAATGGCAGGTCAACTGATTCATCCCTTTATGATAAGTCAGACTGACATCACAGTTCCGGCAACGGGGAACCCATCCGCAAGTGCGGCATTCAATCATCGGAGCAAAGCCACGCCGGTTCTGAAACAAGATTACCTGCTCCTTGTGCTCCAAGGCTTCACGTATCTTTTGCAGGAGCAAGGGAGAAAACTGCGCCGTCATTCTTTTTTTACGTGCCAGTTCCTTGATATCAACCAGCTCGATTTGTGGCAGACGGATATTCTGGTAACGCTCCGTAAGCTCTACCAGACCATATTTCCCCTGTCGGGCATTATAATAAGTCTCAATGGAAGGTGTTGCCGTACCTAACAAGGTTTTTGCTCCGAACATGGAAGCCAGCATAATAGCCGTGCTCCGGGCATGATAACGTGGAGCCGGATCCTGCTGCTTATAAGTTGTTTCGTGCTCCTCATCCACAATGACAAGTCCCAAACGACGGAACGGAAGAAACACAGACGAACGGACACCCAGAATGACATCATAATCTTGTTCCGACAACTGTTTCTGCCAGATCTCCACCCGTTCCGCATCCGGAAACTTTGAATGATAGATTCCCAGCCGGTTCCCGAAAACCCGTTTCAGGCGTTCCGTTATCTGGGTTGTCAGGGCAATCTCCGGCAACAGATAAAGCACCTGCTTCCCGGATTTCAGTACCTGATCAATCAAATGAATATAGATTTCTGTCTTTCCGCTCGATGTTACTCCATGTAAAAGACATACATTCTTCGTAGCAAATAAAGAAAGAACAGAATAATAAGCTTGCTGCTGGGCCGGATTCAAAGGATTCAAAGAGACCGTATTGCATACTCCCTTTGCCAGACGGCCCACTTCCTGATAGTATAATTCAAAAATACCTTTGCCGGTCAAGCCATTCAATATGGCAGAAGAAGCACCGGATGCCTCAAGCAGAGACTTACGGGTAACCTCTTTCAAATCTGTTCCCGAAGTTCCCCAACCGGACAATTCAATGTATTTCATAAGCACTGCCAGCTGTTTGGGAGCTCTTGCCAATCCGTCAAACAGTCCTCGGAGCTTTTCTTCATCCTGCATACCCGGAGTAAGCCGGACGCGTGCTTCGGTGCGTGGTTTGTAACTGCGCTTCAGTTCTTCCTTTACTTTGACAGCTTCTTTCTCCAGCAGGGATTTGATAACCGGCAGGATCTGGCGAATGCCACTTGACTTTTCCAGTTGCGTAATGCACTGTTCCGTTTCGGCAGACAACAGATTCATCACACTCTGCTCTCTTTCCGTCAAAGGCTCCACAGCCTCAAAGTCCGGATTATATACAACGACAGTCTCACTCTCCAGCTTCATGCCCGAAGGAAGAGCCGCCTTATATACATCTCCCAATGTACACAAATAGTAGTCAGCCATCCATTTCCAGAAAGCATACTGCCGGGCCAGCAGGACAGGACGTTCATCCAGGATCTCTGCTACATCCTTGGTCTCATACTCTTCAGGAGGAGTCTCATGCACTTTGGTTATAATGGCTGTATAATACTTCTTCCGACCGAAAGGAACCACCACACGGCATCCCTCCTTAACCTTTTCATCCCAGCCTTCGGGAAGAGAATAGGTATATTGACCGGCAATCGGTAAAGGCACTATGACATCCACATATTTCTTCATATCGCAAAGGTATAAAAAAACCAGTCCACCCTGCCCGACTATGGGTAAACTTTTATAGTTTTGTACATTATTCATCAATCAAATGGAGAGACAATGAAAACGTATAAAATAGGTATTATCGGCTGCGGCAATATCGCGAAGAAAATGGCCCTGACCCTGGGAGGGATGAAACATGTAGAACGCTATGCCGTCGCTTCCCGGTCCAAAGAGAAAGCAGAAGCATTTGCCGGAGAATGGCAGTTCACCAAAGCATACGGTTCGTATGAGGAACTGATCATATCTTCTCGTATGAAGACAAT
>OGYM01002801.1_pt1 | contig 10972 bp, 11 predicted proteins | sample 1576491 | NCBI WGS metagenome assembly OGYM01 (sample SAMEA3541515, study PRJEB24748) | human gut metagenome | biome: human gut; feature: human-associated habitat; material: faeces | place: China | collected 2012 | reverse complement strand
AGATCTTCCAGTGGTGCATGAACGCATGAGAAAGCCCCCGGAAGATCATTCTTCCGGGGGCTTTTTTTTGTGCGCGATTCAGACCGGTTCAGACAGGATAAAGAGGAAAAAAGAATGTTAGATAACACCCGTTTACGCATAGCTATTCAGAAATCAGGCCGTTTAAGCGATGATTCACGCGAATTACTGGCCCGCTGCGGTATTAAAATCAACCTGCACACCCAGCGTCTGATTGCGATGGCGGAGAATATGCCGATTGATATTCTGCGCGTGCGTGATGACGATATTCCCGGCCTGGTCATGGATGGCGTTGTCGATCTGGGGATCATCGGGGAAAACGTTCTGGAAGAAGAACTGTTGAGCCGCCGCGCGCAAGGCGAAGACCCGCGCTACTACACCCTGCGCCGTCTCGACTTCGGCGGCTGCCGCCTCTCGCTGGCCACCGCCGTCGATGAAGCCTGGGACGGCCCGGCTTCCCTTGACGGCAAGCGTATCGCTACCTCTTACCCGCACCTGCTTAAGCGTTATCTGGATCAGAAAGGCGTGTCGTTTAAATCCTGTCTGTTAAACGGTTCTGTTGAAGTCGCTCCGCGTGCGGGTCTGGCCGATGCCATCTGCGATCTGGTGTCTACCGGAGCGACGCTGGAAGCCAACGGTCTGCGTGAAGTCGAGGTGATTTACCGTTCTAAAGCCTGCCTGATCCAGCGTGACGGCGAAATGGCCGAAGCCAAACAACAGCTTATTGACAAACTGCTGACCCGTATTCAGGGCGTTATTCAGGCGCGTGAATCCAAATACATCATGATGCATGCGCCAAGCGAGCGTCTGGAAGAAGTCATCGCGTTACTGCCGGGCGCAGAGCGTCCAACCATTCTGCCGCTGGCAGGCGATCAGCAGCGCGTCGCCATGCACATGGTCAGCAGCGAAACCCTGTTCTGGGAAACGATGGAAAAACTGAAAGCGCTCGGCGCCAGCTCTATTCTGGTGCTGCCAATTGAAAAGATGATGGAGTGACGGCCATGAGCTTTAATACAATCATCGACTGGAATAGCTGCAATACTGAACAGCAGCGTGAATTGCTGATGCGTCCGGCTATTTCCGCCTCCGACAGCATTACCCGTACCGTCGCAGAGATCCTGGATAATGTGAAATCACGCGGTGATGATGCCCTGCGTGAATACAGCGCGAAGTTTGATAAAACGAACGTCGCAGCGCTGAAAGTGTCCGCCGAAGAGATTGCCGCGGCCAGCGCGCGTCTGAGCGACGATCTCAAACAGGCGATGGCGGTAGCGGTAAAAAACATCGAAACCTTCCACAATGCGCAAAAACTACCGGCAGTAGATGTTGAAACCCAGCCCGGCGTTCGCTGTCAGCAGGTGACGCGCCCTGTCGCATCTGTCGGCCTGTATATCCCGGGCGGCTCTGCCCCGCTCTTCTCCACCGTATTAATGCTCGCCACGCCCGCGCGTATTGCCGGATGCAAAAAAGTGGTGCTGTGCTCACCACCGCCTATCACGGATGAAATCCTTTACGCTGCGCAGCTGTGCGGCGTGCAGGAAATCTTCAACGTCGGCGGTGCCCAGGCCATTGCCGCTCTGGCGTTCGGCAGCGAATCCGTGCCAAAAGTGGACAAAATTTTTGGCCCCGGCAACGCGTTTGTCACCGAGGCGAAACGCCAGGTCAGCCAGCGTCTCGACGGCGCGGCAATTGATATGCCTGCCGGCCCTTCTGAAGTGCTGGTGATCGCCGACAGCGGCGCCACGCCAGATTTCGTGGCGTCTGACCTGCTCTCTCAGGCGGAACACGGCCCGGATTCTCAGGTCATCCTGCTGACCCCGGATGCCGGTATTGCGCAGAACGTCGCGGAGGCCGTCGAACGCCAGTTAGCGGAGTTACCGCGTGCGGAAACGGCGCGTCAGGCATTAAGCGCCAGCCGTCTGATCGTGACGAAAGATTTAGCCCAGTGCGTCGCCATCTCGAACCAGTATGGGCCGGAACACCTGATCATTCAGACTCGCAAGGCGCGCGATCTGGTGGAGGATATTACCAGCGCGGGTTCCGTTTTTCTCGGTGACTGGTCACCGGAATCCGCAGGCGACTACGCTTCCGGCACCAATCATGTGCTACCGACCTATGGTTATACCGCCACCTGCTCCAGCCTCGGTCTGGCGGATTTCCAGAAACGCATGACCGTTCAGGAATTGTCGCAGGCAGGTTTCTCCGCACTGGCATCCACCATTGAAACGCTGGCTGCGGCAGAACGGCTGACCGCCCACAAAAATGCTGTCACCCTGCGCGTTAACGCCCTTAAGGAGCAAGCATGAGCACTGAAAATACCCGCAGCGTCACCGACTTAGCCCGGGAAAACGTTCGCAACCTGACGCCGTACCAGTCCGCTCGCCGTCTGGGCGGTAATGGCGATGTCTGGCTGAATGCCAATGAGTTCCCGACGGCGGTGGAGTTTCAGCTGACTCAGCAAACGCTCAACCGCTACCCGGAATGCCAGCCAAAAGCGGTTATTGAAAATTATGCGCAGTACGCCGGAGTGAACCCCGGGCAGGTGCTGGTCAGCCGTGGCGCAGACGAAGGTATTGAACTGCTGATTCGCGCATTCTGCGAACCGGGGAAAGATGCGATTCTCTATTGTCCGCCAACGTACGGCATGTACAGCGTCAGCGCGGAAACTATTGGCGTTGAATGCCGGACGGTTCCGACGCTGGAAAACTGGCAGCTGGATCTGCGGGGCATCGCCGATAAACTCGACGGCGTTAAAGTGGTGTTTGTATGCAGCCCCAACAACCCGACCGGGCAGCTTATCAATCCACAGGATTTACGTACTCTGCTGGAAATGACGCGCGGCAACGCCATTGTGGTGGCGGATGAAGCCTATATTGAATTCTGCCCACAGGCGACGCTGGCTGGCTGGCTCTCTGAATACCCGCATCTGGTGGTGCTGCGCACGCTCTCCAAAGCCTTTGCGCTCGCCGGTCTGCGCTGCGGATTTACGCTGGCGAATGAAGAGGTCATCAGCCTGCTGCTGAAAGTCATCGCCCCCTACCCGCTCTCTACGCCGGTCGCCAATATTGCCGCTCAGGCGTTGACGCCGCAAGGCGTCAACGCGATGCGCGAACGTGTGGCGCAGATTCTGCTGGAACGTCAGTATCTGGTTAATGCGCTGAAAGAGATTGCCTGCGTAGAACAGGTGTTCGATTCAGAAACCAACTACATTCTGGCACGTTTTACCGCGTCAAGTAGCGTGTTTAAATCTCTGTGGGATCAGGGCATTATCTTACGTGATCAGAATAAACAACCTTCTTTAAGCGGCTGTCTGCGTATCACTGTTGGAACCCGCGAAGAAAGCCAGCGCGTCATTGACGCCTTACGTGCGGAGCAAGTATGAGCCAGAAGTATCTTTTTATTGACCGTGATGGAACCCTGATTGCCGAACCACCGAGTGATTTTCAGGTGGATCGTTTTGACAAACTCGCCTTTGAACCGGACGTGGTGCCGGTTCTGCTGAAGCTGCAAAAAGCCGGCTTTAAGCTGGTGATGATCACCAACCAGGACGGGCTGGGAACGCAGAGCTTCCCGCAGGCAGACTTCGACGGCCCGCACGACCTGATGATGCAGGTTTTCACCTCCCAGGGCGTACTGTTTGATGAAGTGCTGATCTGCCCGCACCTGCCAGCAGATGAGTGCGACTGCCGTAAGCCGAAGGTAAAGCTGGTTGAACGTTATCTGGCTGAACAGGCGATGGATAGCGCCAACAGCTACGTGATTGGCGATCGCGCTACCGACATCCAGTTGGCCGAAAACATGGGTATTAACGGGTTACGTTATAACCGTGAAACCCTGAACTGGACGATGATTGGTGAGCAGCTGACAAAACGCGACCGCTATGCCCACGTTGAGCGCAATACCAAAGAAACGCAAATTGACGTCAAGGTGTGGCTGGATCGCGAAGGCGGCAGCAAGATCAATACCGGCGTGGGCTTTTTTGACCATATGCTCGATCAGATCGCCACGCATGGCGGTTTCCGTATGGAGATCGCGGTCAAGGGCGACCTCTATATTGACGATCACCATACGGTAGAAGATACCGGTCTGGCGCTGGGTGAGGCGCTAAAACTGGCGTTGGGCGATAAGCGCGGCATCAACCGCTTTGGTTTTGTGCTGCCGATGGACGAATGCCTGGCGCGTTGCGCACTGGATATCTCCGGGCGCCCGCACCTGGAATATAAAGCCGAGTTTACCTATCAGCGCGTGGGCGATCTGAGCACCGAGATGGTTGAACACTTCTTCCGCTCGCTCTCCTACACCATGGGCGTGACGCTGCACCTGAAGACCAAAGGTAAAAACGATCACCACCGTGTAGAAAGCCTGTTTAAAGCGTTTGGCCGCACGTTGCGCCAGGCCATTCGGGTAGAAGGCGACACGCTGCCTTCTTCTAAAGGAGTGCTGTGATGAACGTCGTCATCCTTGATACCGGCTGCGCCAACCTGAACTCGGTGAAATCCGCCGTGGCGCGCCACGGTTATGATCCGCAGGTCAGCCGCGACCCGGAGGTCGTCTTAAAAGCTGACAAACTCTTCCTGCCCGGCGTGGGAACCGCCCAGGCGGCGATGGATCAGTTGCGCGAGCGTGAGCTTGTCGAATTGATTAAGGCTTGTACTCAGCCCGTTCTGGGAATTTGTTTAGGCATGCAGATCCTCGGGCGCCACAGTGAAGAGACTAACGGCGTCGACCTTCTGGGCATTATTGACCAGGACGTCCCGAAGATGACCGATTTTGGCCTGCCGCTTCCGCATATGGGCTGGAACCGCGTTTACCCGCAGGCGGGTAATCGTCTTTTCCAGGGCATTGAAGATGGCGCCTGGTTCTACTTTGTTCACAGCTACGCTATGCCCGTCAATCCGTGGACCATTGCTCAATGCAACTACGGCGAACCCTTCACTGCGGCAGTGCAAAAAGACAATTTCTTCGGCGTGCAGTTCCACCCGGAACGCTCCGGCGCCGCTGGCGCGCAGTTGCTGAAAAACTTCCTGGAGATGTGATGATTATTCCGGCATTAGATTTGATCGATGGCACCGTAGTGCGTCTCCATCAGGGCGACTACGCCCGGCAGCGTGATTACGGTAACGATCCCCTTCCCCGCCTGCGGGATTATGCCGCCCAGGGCGCCGAAGTGCTGCATCTGGTCGATTTGACCGGGGCGAAAGATCCGGCCAGACGGCAGATCCCGCTGATTAAAACGCTGGTCGCGGGTGTGAACGTGCCCGTGCAGGTTGGCGGCGGCGTGCGTACTGAGGACGATGTTGCGGCGCTGCTGGACGCAGGCGTTGCCCGCGTGGTGGTCGGCTCCACGGCGGTCAAATCTCCCGAGGTGGTCAAAGGCTGGTTTGAGCGCTTTGGCGCTGACGCGCTGGTGCTGGCGCTGGATGTGCGTATTGATGATCGGGGCAACAAACAGGTTGCCGTCAGCGGCTGGCAGGAAAACTCCGGCGTTTCGCTGGAAGAGCTGGTCGAGACTTATCTGCCGGTTGGCCTGAAGCATGTACTGTGCACCGATATCTCCCGTGACGGCACGCTGGCGGGTTCCAACGTCTCGCTGTATGACGAAGTGTGCGCGAAATATCCGCAGGTCGCCTTTCAGTCTTCCGGCGGAATTGGCGGGATTGAGGACGTGGCCGCTCTGCGCGGCACGGGCGTTCGCGGCGTGATTGTCGGCCGCGCCCTACTGGAAGGTAAATTCACCGTTAAGGAGGCCATCCAATGCTGGCAAAACGTATAATCCCTTGCCTGGACGTACGCGATGGTCAGGTGGTAAAAGGCGTACAGTTCCGCAATCATGAAATCATCGGCGATATCGTCCCGCTGGCAAAACGCTATGCCGATGAAGGCGCAGACGAGCTGGTGTTCTATGATATTACCGCTTCCAGTGACGGGCGCGTGGTTGATAAGAGTTGGGTGTCGCGCGTCGCGGAAGTGATCGACATTCCATTCTGTGTCGCGGGTGGCATCAGGTCTATTGATGACGCCGCTAAAATCCTCTCTTTCGGCGCTGATAAAATTTCCATCAACTCCCCTGCGCTGGCCGACCCAACGCTGATCACCCGTCTTGCTGACCGCTTTGGTGTACAGTGCATCGTCGTGGGCATTGATACCTGGTTTGATGCCGAAACCGGCAAGTATCACGTCAACCAGTATACCGGCGATGAAAGCCGTACCCGCGTGACGCAGTGGGAAACTCTCGACTGGGTGCAGGAAGTGCAAAAACGCGGGGCCGGTGAAATCGTGCTTAACATGATGAATCAGGACGGCGTGCGTAACGGTTACGATCTGGAGCAACTGAAAAAAGTCCGTGACGTCTGTCATGTACCGCTGATTGCCTCCGGCGGCGCGGGCACGATGGAGCACTTCCTTGAAGCCTTCCGCGATACCGATGTCGACGGGGCGCTTGCTGCCTCCGTCTTCCACAAACAGATTATTAATATTGGTGAATTAAAAGCGTACCTGGAAGCACAGGGCGTGGAGATCAGGATATGTTAACAGAGCAACAGCGCCGCGAGCTCGACTGGGAAAAAACCGACGGATTAATGCCGGTTGTCGTGCAACATGCGGTATCCGGTGAAGTGTTAATGCTGGGTTACATGACCCCTGAAGCGCTGGATAAAACAATCGAAAGCGGCAACGTCACTTTCTTCTCACGAACCAAGCAGCGTTTGTGGACCAAAGGCGAAACATCCGGCCACTTCCTGAAGGTAGTCCGCATTGCGCCGGATTGTGATAACGACACACTGCTGGTGCTGGCCAATCCAATTGGACCAACCTGCCACAAAGGCACCAGCAGCTGCTTTGGGGATGCCAGCCATCAGTGGTTATTCCTGTATCAACTTGAGCAACTGTTAGCCGAGCGTAAAACTGCCGATCCGGCAAGCTCTTACACGGCGAAACTTTACGCCAGCGGCACCAAGCGTATCGCGCAGAAAGTGGGTGAAGAAGGTGTCGAGACCGCGCTGGCCGCAACGGTACATGACCGTTTTGAGCTGACCAATGAAGCCTCCGACCTGATGTACCACCTGCTGGTGCTGCTACAGGACCAGGACCTTGATTTAACGACCGTCATTGAGAATTTACGTAAGCGTCATCAATAGCTTCTGATGCGAAAAAACCGGGCAATGCCCGGTTTTTTGTAGGTCGGATAAGCGTAGAGCCATCCAGGATAACAATAAATTACTGCGCTTTCTCTCTGTAGTCGCGCAGAGCATTACGCCCCAGCACCACACCTGCACCAATCATCCCGCCCAGTAGCACCGCCAGGACCAGCACAATTGCCTTTTTCGGACTGTCACGACGAACCGGCAGCGTCGGCTTCATGACGTAACGGTAGGCGTGAATGGATGCGGTTTCGATTTTCAGATTTCCGATATCCAGCAAATTTTGCTTGGTCTGATAGTAGGCCCCAGAGAAAACCAGCGGACGCGTGGATTCATGTTCAATCATTGATTTCAGCGCATCACTACCAAGAAGGAACATACTGTCCTGGGTGACATCCTGAGTTTGCTGAATTTGTGGCTTTATCACATTCGCCTGCTCCGCATAACGCAATGCTTCCTGAATTTGCTTGATACGCAAATCTTTTTGCTCCTGCGCGACCACTTCCTGCGTTTTTAACGAGTCCTCAAGCGTAGTTGTCTGCAACTTGATGTTATCTTTCAGATCCGCGTCCAGTTCTTTCGCAACGCTCTCATCTACCTGCTGGATATACTCTGCCAGCTGGCGCTGCGCCCCTTCCGCAGACTCTCCAACGTAAGAAACAGCCAACGGCAATGATTGACCCTTAACAGAAGGAGTAATAGTTAATTCTTCAGGTTCTTCCTGATTATCCAGAGCTGCTGACAATGCGGAAAAGGCGGAGCTAAAGCGACCGATAAAGCCAGTCTGAATATCCGCAACTTTCGGAGCGTTATCGCCATACAAAACGCTCATCGCATTATTATAAGTGGCAATCTGCCCCACATCCGGCTGGGTGATAATGGCGGTAGAGGTCCATTTCTCTTTCGCTACCAGGATGTAACCAACAGCCAATAGAATTGCGACAATGACACACACAAAGATTGTCATTTTTCCGCGCCACAATTGCATCACTAAATCAATCAAATCAATCTGTTCCGGGTCATTACTGCGCCCGGTAGCATTGTTATTGTTCACTGTCATCAGTACCCTAACTAAGAAAATGCTTAAGCTGGAGACAGTGTAGTCATAAACATCGTTAATGCTATAGGATTATTGATAAAATTTACGGATTATTTCAAATACTTTGATAGCCAATCAGGGGCTATTGTAGCCCCAATAACAGAAGGTTAATCACTGCCAAAGAGATCGCGTGTATAAACTTTGTCCTGAACATCCAGCAGTTCAGACGCCATGCGATTGGAGATAATCACGTCGGACTGCTGTTTAAACGTATTCAAATCACGTTCAAGGCGGGAATTAAAGAACGACGTTTCCTTCATAACCGGTTCGTAAATAATAACTTCCACACCTTTAGCTTTGATACGCTTCATAATCCCCTGAATGGCACTTTGACGGAAATTATCTGAATTTGACTTCATGGTCAGACGATATACACCGATCACTATATTTTGTTCTTTGTGAACATCCCATTGACTGGACGCAGTGTAATAACCAGCTTTAGACAAAACCTGATCAGCTATGAAGTCTTTTCTTGTGCGATTACTCTCTACAATAGCGCTCATCATGTTTTGGGGTACATCCTGATAGTTAGCCAATAGTTGTTTCGTGTCTTTCGGCAAACAATAACCACCATAACCAAAACTAGGATTATTATAATGTGTGCCAATGCGAGGATCCAAACCAACACCCTGTATTATAGACTGAGAATCTAGTCCCTTCATCTCCGCATAAGTATCCAATTCATTAAAATAACTGACACGCAAAGCGAGATAGGTATTCGCAAACAGTTTAACAGCTTCCGCCTCCTTCAAACCCATAAAAAGGGTAGGAATACTTTCCTTAATTGCTCCTTCCTGAAGCAAAGCGGCAAAAGTACGTGCAGCCTTCTCTAGAGCAGGAATATCCGCAACAGCCTTGATTGCTTCATTTTCCTCTTTAAATTGTTCGCTCTCTATAAATTTTGGATAACCAACAATAATACGACTTGGATATAAATTATCATAAAGAGCCATACTCTCACGAAGAAATTCCGGAGAAAAAAGCAAATTAAACTTCTTTACTCCTTTACGGGCATATTTCAAATAAAGTCCCCGACAATATCCTACAGGAATAGTAGACTTGATTACCATCACAGCATCAGGATTGACACTTAAAACCAGGTCAATGACATCCTCTATATGATGGGTATCAAAATAGTTCTTCACAGGATCATAGTTAGTAGGAGCCGCTATAATCACAAAATCAGCGTCACTGTAGGCCTTGGCGCCGTCAAGCGTAGCGGTTAGGTTCAATGCCTTTTCGGACAAATATTTCTCTATATACTCATCCTGAATAGGCGATTGTTTACGATTAAGCATATCTACTTTCTCGGGAATCACATCGACTGCCGTCACCTGATGATGTTGCGACAAAAGCGTTGCTATGCTAAGACCAACATAGCCGGTACCTGCAACAGCAATCTTTAAATCTTTCATATCCATTGTTGATTTATGTTAGTGTTATAGATTATTCTAATTCTTTATCTAGAACCTCAAACCGCGGTGAGTTCTTCGATTTAAACTCCGGTACTACTTTCTTCATCAACCTCACCGTATCCATGATTTTTACTGTACGCGACAACTTCTCAAACTCCGCATAAGTGTCAAGAATATCAGCATATTCATAATGACGTACCTTAGCTATCATAATTTTCTTATTTTCAGTAGGAATCGTATTCTCCTTATCACTCAGGACTTCCTCATAAAGTTTCTCACCCGGACGTAATCCCGTAAACTTTATTTCAATATCTTCACCCGGACGATAACCGGTCAGTTCGATCATACGGGTAGCCAAGTCAACAATCTTCACAGCCTTGCCCATCTCAAAGACAAAAATCTCATTGCCTTCACCCATAGTGGCAGCCTCCATTACCAGACGACAAGCTTCGGGAATAGTCATGAAAAAACGGATGATATCGGGATGAGTCACTGTGACAGGACCACCATTCTCGATTTGTTCCTTAAAACGGGGAATTACAGAGCCGTTACTACCCAAGACATTTCCAAAGCGGGTAGTGATAAATTTGGTATGACCTTTCACTTTTCCCTCACGAATAGCACATCCCAGACTCTGTACATAGATTTCGGCCAAGCGTTTCGAGCATCCCATGACATTGGTCGGATTCACCGCCTTATCGGTAGAAACCATGATCATCTTCTCAGCTCCGTATTCAACTGCCATATCGGCAACCTGGCGAGAGCCGACAACGTTGACCAGCACAGCTTCACAGGGATTCTCTTCCATTAACGGAACATGCTTATAAGCAGCGGCATGAAAGATGATCTGAGGCTGATAAGTTTCGAAGACCATACGGAGACGTTCTTTCACGCGGACATCTCCAATGACAGGAACAAAATCAAGATCGGGATAATTCTTCTCAAATTCCAGGCGGACATTATGCAAAGGTGACTCGGCGGAATCAAACATGATCAGTTTCTTGATGTTCATCTGAGCCAGTTGCCGGCAAAGTTCACTACCAATACTACCGGCAGCTCCTGTCACCAGCACAACCTTGCCACAGAACTCAGTCATCACCTCCTCCATATTGATATGAATTTCTGAGCGACCCAGCAAGTCTTCAATCTTGATAGGGCGTACCCATTGGTGGAAACTTCCGTTTTCGTCAGCCTCACTGATACTCGGAGCAATCAACGTTTTCAATCCACTCCTTTTACAATATTGCAAAAAACAGCGACAGCGTCCGTTCGATAGATGTATGTGAGAAAATGGGTTTCTC
>OGYM01002800.1_pt1 | contig 10975 bp, 6 predicted proteins | sample 1576491 | NCBI WGS metagenome assembly OGYM01 (sample SAMEA3541515, study PRJEB24748) | human gut metagenome | biome: human gut; feature: human-associated habitat; material: faeces | place: China | collected 2012 | reverse complement strand
TAACAGGAGCACAGCTTTTGTACGGAGGTGACGCAGTAATCGCAGTAGACGCACACTCTAATGAAATGGTTAACGGATTGAACGAATCCGGTAAACTCCCTGTAAAGGTGGTATACAAAGGAACAGCTAATTCTTCTAAAGAAGTGGAAGCTGTTTTCAAAGCAGCCAATAATGACGAAAAGTGTGTCGGTGTTATCACTTGGATGCATACGTTCTCTCCTGCTAAAATGTGGATTCACGGCTTGCAACAGTTGAAGAAGCCTTTGTTGCACCTGCATACTCAATTCAACAAGGAAATTCCTTGGGATACAATGGACATGGATTTCATGAACCTGAACCAGTCTGCTCACGGTGACCGCGAATTCGGACATATCTGTACCCGTATGCGTATCCGTCGTAAAGTAGTGGTAGGCTACTGGAAAGAGGAAGAGACTTTGCATAAGATTGCCGTTTGGATGCGTGTTTGTGCCGGTTGGGCAGATTCACAGGATATGCTGATTATCCGTTTCGGCGACCAGATGAACAACGTAGCTGTAACCGATGGTGATAAAGTGGAAGCTGAACAACGTATGGGTTACCACGTAGATTACTGTCCGGTAAGCGAATTGATGGAATATCACAAGGATATCAAAAATGAAGAGGTAGATGCATTGGTAGCTACTTACTTCAAGGAATACGATCACGATGCTTCTCTGGAAGATAAATCAACTGAAGCTTACCAGAAAGTATGGAATGCTGCTAAGGCTGAACTGGCTATACGTGCTATCCTGAAAGCCAAAGGTGCCAAAGGATTTACTACCAACTTCGACGATTTGGGCGACATTGAATACAATGGTTTCGATCAAATCCCGGGTCTTGCTTCACAACGTCTGATGGCGGAAGGTTACGGATTCGGTGCTGAAGGTGACTGGAAATCGGCTGCTCTTTACCGTACTGTATGGGTGATGAATCAAGGTCTCCCTAAAGGCTGTTCATTCCTGGAAGATTACACACTGAACTTCGACGGTGCTAACAGCTCTATCCTTCAGTCACACATGTTGGAAGTCTGCCCGCTTATCGCCGCCAACAAACCTCGCCTGGAAGTACACTTCCTCGGTATAGGTATCCGCAAGAGTCAGACTGCACGTTTGGTCTTCACTTCAAAAGTAGGTACAGGCTGCACTGCTACTATTGTAGATATGGGTAACCGTTTCCGTCTGATCGTGAACGACGTAGAATGTATCGAGCCGAAACCGCTGCCTAAGTTGCCGGTTGCTTCTGCTCTCTGGATTCCGATGCCAAACCTTGAAGTAGGTGCAGGTGCATGGATTCTGGCTGGTGGAACTCACCACTCTTGCTTCTCTTACGACCTGACAGCAGAATATTGGGAAGATTATGCTGAAATCGCAGGTATCGAAATGGTACATATCAACAAGGATACTACGATCAGCTGCTTCAAGAAAGAACTGCGCATGAACGAAGTTTATTACATGTTGAATAAAGCACTTTGCTAAAAACAATTATTCAAGTTTCGCATGGCTTAATTATTTCGTTAAGTTTTTGCGAAACTTGATTTTTTTATAATGATCGTTATACCTTAAAATATTGATTTCAACATGAAATTAGATGCAAAATCAACCATCGAGGCAGGTAAAGCAATTCTTGGTATAGAACTCGGTTCTACACGAATAAAAGCTGTCTTGATCGACCAGGAAAACAAGCCTATTGCTCAAGGTAGCCACACTTGGGAAAACCAGTTAGTTGACGGACTTTGGACGTATAGCATTGAAGCTATCTGGTCAGGGCTGCAAGATTGCTATGCCGATCTTCGTACTAACGTAAAGAATGCATACGACATAGAGATCGAGACTCTGGCTGCCATCGGTGTCAGCGCTATGATGCATGGTTATATGCCATTCAACAAAAAAGAAGAAATCCTCGTGCCTTTCCGCACTTGGAGAAACACCAATACAGGCCGCGCAGCGGCTGCTTTGTCCGAACTATTTGTCTATAATATCCCTCTGCGTTGGAGCATTTCCCACTTGTATCAGGCTATTCTGGACAACGAAGCACACGTTAATAAAATCGACTTCCTGACCACTCTGGCAGGTTACGTGCATTGGCAGATCACAGGCGAAAAGGTGCTGGGAATAGGTGATGCATCAGGTATGCTTCCTATAGATCCAACTACTAACAACTATTCTGCTGAAATGGTGGCTAAGTTCGACAAACTGATTGCTCCGAAAGAATATAACTGGAAACTGGAAGATATTCTGCCTAAAGTATTGTCGGCAGGTGAAAATGCTGGTGTCCTCACTCCGGAAGGAAGTAAAAAGCTCGATGCATCGGGTCATTTGAAGGCAGGAATACCGGTTTGTCCACCGGAAGGAGACGCAGGTACCGGAATGGTGGCAACCAATGCAGTCAAACAACGCACCGGAAATGTGTCGGCAGGTACTTCTTCATTCTCTATGATTGTATTGGAGAAAGATTTGTCGAAGCCATACGAAATGATTGACATGGTGACCACTCCTGACGGAAGTCTGGTAGCTATGGTGCATTGCAACAACTGTACTTCTGATCTCAACGCATGGGTCAACCTGTTCAAGGAATATCAGGAGCTTCTGGGCATACCTGTAAATATGGATGAAATCTATAGCAAACTTTACAATATTGCGCTCACCGGTGATACCGATTGCGGAGGTTTGCTTTCATACAATTATATTTCAGGCGAACCTGTAACAGGATTTGCTGATGGAAGACCTTTGTTTGTACGTTCGGCAAATGACAAGTTCAACCTGGCAAACTTTATGCGGACTCACTTGTATGCTTCAGTAGGAGTGCTCAAGATTGGTAACGATATCCTGTTCAACGAAGAAAAAATCAAAGTGGACAGAATTACTGGTCACGGAGGATTATTCAGAACCAAAGGAGTAGGTCAAAGAATACTTGCTGCAGCTATCAACTCGCCTATTTCTGTGATGGAAACAGCCGGCGAAGGTGGTGCCTGGGGTATTGCCCTGTTAGGTTCTTACCTCGTGAACAATGAAAAGAAACAATCTCTTGCCGATTTTCTGGATGAAAGCGTATTTGTCGGTGACGCGGGTATCGAGGTATCACCTACGCCCGAAGATGTAGCCGGCTTCAATACATACATCGAAAACTATAAGGCAGGATTGCCTATCGAAGAGGCAGCAGTCAAATTTAAATAATTGACAGTCGGCAATCCATTGTTGTTCATCAAAGATTGTCGATAAATCGCTGTTTATCAAGAGTCAATTCTAACTAAGTACAAACATTAATTATCTCCACCCCTCTCCTCTTTTGGAGAGGGAGATGGGGAAACTATTATCATGAAAACCACCTCGTTCATACTTGCACTTGTCCTGTCCACTTCACTGGGCAAAGCTCAAAACGCCCCACAAGTGTCTTACTTCCCTTTACAGAATGTGAAACTATTGGATAGTCCGTTTCTGCAAGCTCAACAGACTGATTTACATTACATACTTGCATTAGACCCCGATCGTCTGCTCGCTCCTTTTCTCCGCGAAGCAGGGTTACAGCCTAAAGCCCCCAGCTACACCAATTGGGAAAATACCGGACTGGACGGGCATATCGGCGGACATTATTTATCCGCACTTTCCATGATGTATGCCGCCACCGGAGATACCGCAGTCTATAATCGCCTCAACTACATGCTGAATGAGTTGAACCGGGCACAACAAACTGTCGGCACAGGATTCATCGGAGGAACTCCGGGAAGCCTTCAACTTTGGAAAGATATAAAAGCAGGAAAAATCCGTGCCGGAGGTTTCGACCTTAACGGTAAATGGGTGCCTCTATACAATATACATAAGACTTACGCCGGATTGCGGGATGCATATCTCTATGCAGGAAGCGACCTTGCACGCCAAATGCTTATCGCTTTTACAGATTGGATGATCGATATCACTTCCGGCTTGAGCGACGAACAAATGCAGGATATGCTTCGTAGCGAACATGGCGGATTAAACGAAACGTTCGCTGACGTGGCCGAAATCACAGGCGACAAGAAGTATCTGGAACTGGCACGCCGTTTCTCTCACAACCTTATCCTCGACCCGCTTATCAAAGAGGAAGACAAATTGACGGGGATGCACGCCAACACACAGATTCCGAAAGTGATCGGCTACAAGCGAATAGCCGAACTTTCACAAGACGACAAGAATTGGAATCATGCTGCAGAGTGGGATCATGCCGCCCGTTTTTTCTGGAACACGGTAGTCAATCACCGTTCTGTCTGCATCGGAGGAAATAGTGTACGCGAACATTTCCATCCGTCGGATAACTTCACGTCCATGCTGAACGACGTTCAAGGACCGGAGACCTGTAATACTTACAACATGCTCCGTCTTACCAAAATGCTTTATCAGAATTCTCATAATCCGAATCAAACAAACGAACCTGATCCCAACTACGTAAACTATTACGAACGTGCGCTTTACAATCATATTCTAGCGTCACAAGAGCCGGATAAAGGTGGATTTGTCTACTTCACTCCTATGCGTCCGGGACATTATCGCGTGTACTCACAACCGGAAACATCAATGTGGTGCTGTGTAGGTTCAGGCTTGGAGAATCATACCAAATACGGTGAATTTATCTATGCGTATCGGAAAGACACTCTTTATGTCAATCTCTTCATTCCTTCACAACTGACCTGGAAAGAGCAAGGCATTATTTTGACACAGGAAACCCGTTTCCCCGATGACGGCAAGGTAACTTTGCGAATAAATGAAGCGCCTAAGAAAAAACGTACTTTAATGATACGTATTCCGGAATGGGCGAACCAATCCAAAGGATATAGCGTCAGCATCAATGGAAAAAGAAAAATGTTCGTTATGGCAAAAGGTAACCAGTATCTTCCTCTCTCCCGCAAATGGGAAAAAGGGGATGTCATTACTTTCCACTTGCCTATGAAAGTCAGCGTAGAACAAATTCCCGACAAGAAAGATTATTATGCTTTCTTATATGGTCCGATCGTTCTTGCAGCTTCCACAGGCACTGAACATCTTGACGGTTTATATGCCGATGACAGTCGTGGCGGACATATCGCTCATGGCAAACAAATTCCTCTGCAAGAAGTTCCGATGCTGATAGGAAATCCAGATTCAATCTGCAAGTCTCTTCAGAAAGAACAGAATAGCCGGATTACTTTCAGCTATAACGGAGAGGTTTATCCTGCACAAGACAAGGCATTGGAACTCGTTCCGTTCTTCCGCCTGCATAATTCCCGTTATGCCGTTTATTTCCGGCAGGCAAGCGAAGAGCAGTTTAAAGCGATTCAGGAAGAGATGGCAACGGCTGAACGAAAAGCAACGGAATTGGCTAATCAAACCATTGACCTTATCTTCCCTGGCGAACAGCAACCGGAGTCTGACCATGGCATCCAGTATGAACAGGCAGAAACAGGGACGAATAAAGACCGGCATTTCCGACGTGCCAAAGGTTGGTTCGGCTATCAATTGAAGGTAAAAGAGGAAGCAAGCCGCCTCCTGATTACGGTACGGAAAGATGACCGCAATAAAGTGGCTATTCTTTTGAATAACGAAAAGTTGGCTGTTCATCCGACTGTCAGTGAAGCGGATAAAGACGGTTTCATAACCCTTTCATACGTTCTGCCTCAAAAACTGAATACGGGTAGTTGTCTGATACGTTTTATCCCTGACGGGACGGAATGGACCTCTGCCGTTTATGAAGTTCGTTTACTAAAATAGAAGTCACCACAGATTACACGGATTAACACAGATTATTTATGGGTTATAACATGATAGCAGTCAGAATAAAATCAATCTGTGATAATCTGCGTAATCTGTGGTAAAAAATAATCATTAAACAAATACCATTTATGAAAGCAAAACTATTAGTCAGCACGGCTTTTCTGGCAGCATCTGTATCTCTTTCTGCACAAAAGAGTGCTACCATAACCGTACATGCCGACCAAGGCAAAGAAATCATACCGAAGGAAATTTACGGCCAGTTTGCCGAACACTTGGGTTCATGTATCTACGGCGGTCTTTGGGTAGGCGAAAACTCGGATATTCCTAATATCAAGGGATATCGCACAGACGTATTCAATGCACTGAAAGACTTGTCCGTTCCCGTTCTTCGCTGGCCGGGCGGATGCTTTGCCGATGAATACCACTGGATGGATGGCATTGGTCCGAAAGAGAACCGTCCGAAGATGGTGAACAACAACTGGGGCGGTACCATTGAAGACAACAGTTTCGGAACGCACGAGTTTTTGAATCTTTGCGAAATGCTGGGTTGCGAACCATACGTGAGTGGAAATGTAGGTAGCGGCACAGTGGAAGAGCTTGCCAAATGGGTGGAATATATGACTTCTGACGGAGACTCGCCTATGGCCAACCTTCGCCGTAAGAATGGTCGCGACAAAGCATGGAAATTGAAATATCTCGGCGTAGGAAATGAAAGCTGGGGGTGCGGTGGCAGCATGCGTCCGGAATATTACGCAGACTTATATCGTCGTTATTCTACTTATTGCCGCAATTATGACGGCAACCGTCTGTTCAAGATTGCCAGTGGCGCAAGTGACTATGATTACAAATGGACAGATGTATTGATGAATCGTGTAGGACACCGGATGGACGGTCTTTCTCTGCACTATTATACCGTAACCGGATGGAGTGGCAGCAAAGGATCAGCCACTCAATTCAACAAGGATGATTATTACTGGACGATGGGCAAATGTCTGGAAGTGGAAGATGTACTCAAGAAACATTGTACCATCATGGACAAATATGACAAGGACAAGAAAATCGCTCTCTTACTGGACGAATGGGGAACCTGGTGGGATGAGGAACCGGGAACCATCAAAGGACATCTGTATCAGCAGAACACATTGCGTGATGCTTTCGTGGCTTCTTTAAGTCTTGATGTATTCCATAAATATACAGACCGCCTGAAAATGGCAAATATCGCGCAGATTGTCAATGTACTTCAATCGATGATTCTGACAAAAGACAAAGAAATGGTGTTGACGCCTACTTATTATGTCTTCAAGATGTATAAAGTACACCAGGATGCCACTTATCTTCCTATCGACCTGACTTGCGAAAAGATGAGTGTACGTGATAACCGCACCGTTCCGATGGTAAGCGCCACAGCTTCCAAAAATAAAGATGGGGTGATCCATATTTCTCTTTCCAATGTAGATGCTGATGAAGCGCAGGAAATCACCATCAATCTGGGTGATACGAAAGCCAAGAAAGCTATCGGAGAGATTCTGACCGCTTCCAAACTGACCGATTACAATTCTTTTGAAAAACCTAATATTGTAAAACCGGCACCTTTCAAAGAGGTAAAAATCAATAAAGGTACAATGAAGGTAAAACTTCCTGCTAAGTCCATTGTTACTTTAGAGTTACAGTAATTTTAGAGTAATTACTTATTGTATCACAAACAAGAAGACCGTAAAATTGTCGATAAAAAAGATAGCTCTTTTGGATTGTTAAATCCACATAAAGAGTTATCTTTGCGAACAATCTGACAGAAATCAATTAAATTTTAATGATATGAACGATAACAAACTTATGAATCGTGCAGCGGATAACATCCGTATTCTTGCTGCTTCAATGGTTGAGAAAGCCAATTCCGGTCACCCGGGTGGCGCCATGGGTGGTGCTGATTTTGTAAATGTACTCTTCTCTGAGTTTCTAGTATACGATCCTGAAAATCCCCGTTGGGAAGGACGTGACCGCTTCTTCCTCGACCCGGGCCACATGTCTCCGATGCTTTATTCTACGTTGGCATTGACAGGAAAATTCACGCTGGACGAGCTGAAAGAATTCCGTCAATGGGGAAGCCCTACTCCGGGACATCCTGAAGTGGACATCATGCGTGGCATCGAAAATACTTCTGGTCCGTTGGGACAGGGACATACTTTTGCAGTAGGTGCTGCTATCGCTGCCAAATTCTTGAAAGCCCGTTTCGACGAGGTGATGAATCAGACCATTTACGCTTACATCTCTGACGGTGGTATCCAGGAAGAAATCTCTCAAGGTTCCGGACGTATTGCCGGTGCATTGGGATTGGACAACCTGATTATGTTCTATGACTCCAACGATATTCAGCTTTCTACAGAAACGAAAGATGTAACCGTTGAAGATACTGCCATGAAATATGAAGCATGGGGATGGAACGTACTTAGTATCAACGGTAATGATCCTGACGAAATCCGTGCGGCAATCAAAGAAGCACAGGCTGAAAAAGAACGCCCGACGCTGATTATCGGTAAAACCGTAATGGGTAAAGGTGCACGCAAGGCAGACGGCAGCAGCTATGAAGCTAACTGCGCTACACACGGTGCTCCTCTCGGCGGCGACGCATACGTAAATACAATCAAGAATCTGGGTGGTGATCCTACTAACCCGTTCGTTATATTCCCGGAAGTAGCCGAACTGTATGCAAAACGTGCAGAAGAACTGAAGAAAATTGTAGCTGAAAAATATGCTGCAAAAGCTGCATGGGCGAAAGCAAACCCGGAACTGGCTGCAAAACTGGAACTCTTCTTCTCGGGCAAAGCTCCGAAAGTTGACTGGGCTGCTATCGAACAGAAAGCAGGTAGCGCTACTCGTGCTGCATCTGCAACCGTATTGGGCGCACTTGCTACACAGGTAGAAAACATGATCGTTGCTTCGGCCGACCTTTCTAACTCTGACAAGACTGACGGTTTCCTGAAAAAGACTCATTCTTTCAAGAAAGGTGATTTCAGCGGAGCATTCTTCCAGGCAGGTGTATCTGAACTGTCAATGGCTTGTATCTGTATCGGTATGTCTCTCCACGGTGGTGTGATCGCTGCTTGCGGTACCTTCTTCGTATTCTCCGACTACATGAAACCTGCCGTACGTATGGCTGCTTTGATGGAACAACCAGTGAAATTCATCTGGACACACGACGCATTCCGCGTAGGTGAAGACGGTCCTACTCACGAACCGGTAGAACAGGAAGCTCAAATCCGCCTGATGGAAAAACTGAAAAATCATAAGGGACACAACTCTATGTTGGTACTTCGTCCGGCTGATGCAGAAGAGACAACCATCGCTTGGAAACTTGCTATGGAAAATATGTCTACTCCGACAGGATTGATCTTTTCTCGTCAGAATATTGCCAATTTACCGACAGGAACAGATTACGAACAGGCAGCCAAGGGTGCTTATATCGTAGCAGGTTCCGACGAAAATCCGGATGTTATCCTAGTGGCTTCAGGTTCTGAAGTAGCTACATTGGTAGCCGGCACAGAGTTGCTTCGCAAAGATGGCGTGAAGGTACGCATTGTATCTGCTCCGTCTGAAGGTCTGTTCCGCAACCAACCGAAAGAATATCAGGAAGCTATTCTTCCGGCAGATGCGAAGATTTTCGGTATGACTGCCGGTCTGCCTGTCACTCTTCAAGGTCTGGTAGGTTGCCACGGTAAAGTTTGGGGATTGGAATCTTTCGGTTTCTCTGCTCCTTACACAGTGTTGGATGAGAAACTTGGATTTACTGCCGAGAACGTATATAACCAAGTAAAAGCAATGCTCTAATGAAAACAATCGGATTAGCATGCGACCATGCCGGTTTTGAACTGAAAGAATATGTTCGCGGCTGGCTGGAAGCAAAAGGCTGGGCTTACAAGGATTTCGGAACTAACTCTACCGCAAGCGTAGACTATCCGGATTATGCTCATCCGCTGGCTCTTGCAGTGGAATCGGGAGAATGTTATCCCGGTATCGCTATCTGTGGCAGTGGAAACGGAATCAATATGACGCTGAACAAGCACCAAGGGGTTCGTGCTGCTCTCTGCTGGAATGCAGAAATCGCACACCTGGCTCGTCAGCACAATGACGCTAATGTACTGGTTATGCCGGGACGCTTCATCAGCACTGAAGAAGCGGACATGATTTTGACAGAGTTCTTCTCTACCAAATTTGACGGCGGACGCCATCAGAACCGTATTGATAAGATTCCGGTAAAATAAAGCCTCAAAAGATAAAAACAAATAAGGCAGCTATTATTATTCGGGGGATAACCTCAAATAAAATAGCTGCCTTTATTTTCCTGAATAACTGAATCGTACATCCAGGAAATATGTATCCAATATTTACCATTCAAACATTCTAAAACCATTCACTCGTATTCTCACCTTCGCAATCCATTGAAAATAGTTTATCCTTTTTACACAAACTCTTTTTAAGTTTATAATAAAAACGTTTATAGTTTATTATAAACGGGTCTACAGTTTATTATAAACTCTTATTGGACATTTCAGTAGTTTATATTTGAATTTATACAACAAAAAAGGCTACAAAACCCGTAAGAGTTTGCAGCCTTAAGCTTTTAAATGGATTAGTTATGCCCTAAATTACACAAGTATCATCCATGGAATTTGTTATAATATTACACTTTATCGTAGCTGAATATAGACGCTTATATGGATTACTTTCTTTCATTTTCAAATTTTAATTTATAGTTTTACTGCACGTTTCGTCTACAAATATACAACATAAAAATGCGTTTGTCAAGTCCTTCGGGGTAGTTAAGCGTTCATTTCCGTACATTTATGAATTAACTCCGCCAATGGATATTTTTAAGTGAATTCCAAGATTACAAAAAAGCGGTTGGTTCGTCTTTATAGAAGACGAAATAATAAAAACTGAAATTATGGGCAAACTGAATATGAAAGAATGGATCAGCCAAACGATCCAACGTAAGGAAACGATAGCAATTCCGATCATGACACATCCGGGTATCGAGTTTATAGGGAAAACGGTGCATGATGCAGTGACAAACGGGCAGGTTCATTATGAGGCTATCAAAGCTCTTTGTGACAAGTATCCGGCTGCGGCAGCAACCGTTATCATGGATCTGACGGTAGAAGCGGAAGCTTTCGGGGCAGAGATTATCTTTCCGAAAAATGTCGGTTTTGCATCATACTTCTCCGTTTCAAGGAACTGAT
>OGYM01002797.1_pt1 | contig 10996 bp, 10 predicted proteins | sample 1576491 | NCBI WGS metagenome assembly OGYM01 (sample SAMEA3541515, study PRJEB24748) | human gut metagenome | biome: human gut; feature: human-associated habitat; material: faeces | place: China | collected 2012 | reverse complement strand
ATGCACTTGCGTTTTTTTCACTTCATTTGCATGGAGTGAACACAGACCAAGGCACCTCCGACAGACACACTGCACCATCCTCGGTGATAAGCACATCATCCTCAATCCTGATACCGATTTCCCATTCATCTATATACAGTCCCGGCTCATCACTTATGATTGCTCCCGGACGAAGCCTGCTGTTTGAGTCAACTGTCACGTCATGCACATCAATTCCCAGATGGTGTGACACGCCATGCATGTAATACTTAGAAATCTCTACAGAATTCTTTATAAGTCCAAGCTTCATAAGCCCGGCTGCAAGCACATCCTTACATACTTCATTTAATTCCTTTGTAGTCATTCCCGGCTTTGAAACCTCGACAATCTTTCGGTTTGCGGCAAGCACAATATCATATACTTGTTTCTGGCGCTCGGTAAACCTGCCATTTACCGGATATGTTCTCGTAATATCCGAATTGTAGCCATCTATTCTGGCTCCAAGGTCAAGAAGAACCAGTGTTCCATCCTCCATCGTCTCACGATTTGTGTCATAGTGAAGCATTGTTCCATTCATTCCACTTCCGGCAATTGTTGGGAACGCTGTCCACTCTGCCCCACCGCGTCTTATGATATATTCAAAGTCTGCCTGTGCCTGATATTCCTTCATGCCCGGCTTTAAATTGGCCATTACATTGCAGAGTCCGTCCTTTGTGAGAGCGATTGCCTTTTTGGTCAGCTCAATCTCATCCTCATCCTTCTGCATACGCTCCTCTGCCACAAGCGGGAAAAGATTCTTCACAGCAACTCCCGGATAATCTGTCTTAAATTCATTGGCTTTTACCACATTATAATCCGGTAAATCCACTTTCTGATGACGATACGTGTCAAAATATGCTGTGTATACATCCTCACGCGTCATTATCCTGTCCAGTGTGCTCTCAAGCTCATAAATATATTCTACTTCATCAATTCCTGATATTTCCTCGGCTTCCTCCATAGTCACCTTTCTGCCGTACCAGCGCTCCATCGTAGGGTCTGCCTCCTCTATGAAGAGCATTGTCTTAGCAGGCTCTACACATTTATCCAGGACAAGGACCATGTTGTCACGTCTAAGTCCGGTCAGATAGAAGAAATTGCGGTTAGCCTGTGCTGTGAATAAATCATACTCATCTGCACTCACATGGTGCTCGATGCCTGAGTACAATATTGCTATAGAATTTTCCTCCATCTTGTCTAAAATTCTTTGTCTTCTGCTTTCAAAATCCATTATTATCGCCTCTTATTTCTTTTATATAGATACCATTATATATAGATATCAATCACTCATTCCCTTATTCTTGCTTCAAACTCCATCCTATGATCCGTCAATCAATCTACAACTGGAAGCTTCGCTAAACTCTTTGCGATTTCCTCATCTGTCGGAATATAATCTGACATCTCCCCATCATTGTACTTCTGATAAGCATACATGTCAAAGTATCCCGTTCCGGTAAGACCAAATACGATATTTTTCTCTTCTCCTGTCTCTTTACATTTAAGTGCCTCATCGATAGCAACTTTTATCGCATGGCTGCTCTCCGGTGCCGGAAGTATTCCCTCGACTCTTGCAAAGGTTTCTGCCGCCTTAAATACCTCTGTCTGCTCTACACTTCTTGCTTTTACATATCCGTCATCATAAAGCTGTGATACTATAGAGCTCATACCATGATAACGAAGCCCTCCTGCATGGTTTGCAGATGGAATAAATCCGCTGCCAAGTGTATACATTTTAGCGAGTGGACAGATTTTTCCTGTGTCACAATAATCATATGCATAGCGGCCGCGTGTAAGGCTAGGACATGATGCCGGTTCAACCGCAATGATCTCATAATCAGCCTCCCCACGGAGCATTTCTCCTGCAAATGGCGAGATAAGTCCACCAAGATTTGAACCGCCTCCTGCACAACCGATGATCATGTCTGCTTTTACTCCATATTTATCAAGTGCAGCCTTTGTCTCAAGTCCGATCACAGTCTGATGGATAAGTACCTGGGAAAGCACTGATCCGAGTACATATCTGTAACCCTCCTGTGTTGTGGCAGCTTCTACCGCCTCTGATATGGCACAGCCAAGGCTTCCTGTTGTTCCCGGGAACTCTGCGTTTATCTTTCTTCCTATCTCAGTATTCATTGATGGGGATGGTGTGACCTGTGCTCCGTATGTTCTCATAACTTCACGTCTGAACGGTTTCTGCTCATATGAAACCTTTACCATATATACCTGACAGTCCAGATCAAAGTATGAACACGCCATAGAAAGTGCTGTTCCCCACTGACCTGCTCCGGTTTCTGTGGTAACGCCTTTAAGTCCCTGCTTCTTTGCATAATAAGCCTGTGCTATAGCAGAGTTTAATTTGTGGCTTCCGGATGTATTATTTCCCTCAAATTTATAATAAATATGTGCCGGTGTTCCGAGCTTTTTCTCAAGACAGTATGCACGCACAAGTGGTGATGGACGGTACATTCTGTAAAAATCCCTGATTTCCTGTGGTATGTCAAAATACGGTGTTGTCTCGTCAAGCTCCTGTTTTGCAAGCTCCTTGCAGAAAATCGGTGAAAGCTCATCAACAGTTATCGGTTTTAATGTGGCGGGATTTAATATCGGTGCCGGTTTGTTTTTCATATCGGCACGGACATTGTACCACTGCTTTGGCATTTCACTCTCTTCAAGATATATTTTGTATGGTATTTCTTTGCTCATTCTGATACCCTCTCTTTACTTTATAATTTATATAACTTTATCCTATGATATATTTACGTTATCATAACCAAGCTGTTTTTACAATCGTATATTTACGTTCATATATTATTATCCACGATTACTTTGTAAGTTTCTTTTTGCAGTATTTATATGCACCTCAATAAGGGCATTTTAATTTACGTTTTCTTCTGATAATCTTCTTCTGATAATCTTTTGAGTTTACCCAATCGCCTCCCCATGTGAAACCATGAACTTTAAATAGCTTGTAACACAAATCATTATGATCTATTTTGTGTGGGAAATTCAGACTTCTGTCAACATATGGCGCATAGCTTGACAGCGCAGTGTCAAGCTTGCGTGTGAACAGTAATGCGTTTTTCGATGGAATAATATTTTTTTCAGAAAGACCTTGATAAACCTGTTCTCATCATAGATAATATTTTATAAAGATACAACATAAATTTTTATTTAAGGAGTTAAAAAGATTATGTTTTTTAAAAAGGAAAAATCTAAACAGCAGGAAAAAGGCGACTTCTATCTTGGCGTGCAGAAAATTTTTCGTATAGAAAATTCTGCCGATTTATTAGCTGCCGGAAAAGTAAACGGAACTATTTATAAAGGTGCTGCCATCTACATCACAAATCCCGGAGAAGATAGTGAACTGACTGAACTTACAACTGTCACTGAAATTATTATCAATAATAATTCCGTTGATAATGCGGCAGACACTTTTGTCATTGTAAAGCTTGAAGCAGGAAGTAAACTCCAGCTTAAACCCGGCTCTGTATTATTCACACGAAATGTATCAGTAAAAAATGTTCATGATGCATATATCTATACACTTGGCGAATCCTATATCAGTACAAAAAAGATGGAACTTACTGATATCGACTATGACAATATGAGTCTTACTGATCTGGCCGAATTAAGAAGATTATTCTGCTGGCTGATCGAACAAAAGAAGACTCAGGAAACAGAAGAAATCAAAGCCTTTAATAAAAAAACACTGGATTCCATCTCACATCATATGTGCAGCCGCATTTTATCATCTCAGGAAATCTATACTGTAATCCACAAAAAAACCGGGGAACCTTTTATGATAGCACAGGTCATAAAACAACCGGATCAATATTTAACTACACCACCTGATATCATGCTCATACCAAAAGCATATATTAATGTTATTAAAAATCAATATAATCCTGATGTTTTTGACATTGTAAAAATAGAAAATGGTTCAGACAAAAAAGGCATATACAATTTCCTTGGAAGTACATTTTATCTGAATGGTGCCTGTGGCGTGAAAGTTATCTATGATAATTTTTCTATTGACGCATGTATGCTTGTTGAAAAGCCTGATTACAGTAATCTTCCACCCATCCAAAGACCGGTAACTAACCCCGATGTTGAACGTTGGCTCCTGTTACTAGGACAAATGAATGAGCCAAAAACAGATGACGAAAAACTCATATACAACATATTTTATGGTCACCTGTTCCGCGAACTTGCCAGTGCAAATTTCATCATTCCGATGAAAATGAATGCCAAAATGGCTCCGCCTGATGAAAATGGTAAAACCGTAATAACAGAAGACTCCACAATGGAATTTCCAACCAAAAATGGTAAAAATGGAAGAGATGCTGTCTGTATGTTTACGGACTGGAAACGCCTTCGCATGAATTACAAAGAATCTGATGGATGGGATGGTTTGATCCAGCCTATCAGCGGTATGATAGAAAAATTTGACTGCGCCATAAATGCTACTGAATATTTATCTGCTGGCTGCTATATAGACAAAGATTTCTATGATGCCAATATAAAATAAAGATACCCCAAAAAATATAAACTTTCTCAACCAATATTTGGTTGAGAAAGTTTTGTTTTTTACCAGACCTAATGCAGCTGTCAGTTAATTTTTGTAAGTTATTCCTCCCTAAATTTCCATAGCATCTACCATTATACTTATTTCTCTCTTGCCTGTATCCTGATTTGTATTTGCCACAAACTCATAAACCGGACGATAATATCCCTTCGAATCCGGTGTGTAACTTATCTTCACTGATTTTACAACTAAATCAAATAATTGTTCATCTTTATCATAATCCGGGAAATAAAATTTTCCTGCACATAGCCTGTCATAAGCCTCTTTTTCTGAAATAACATCTACCTTTTTATAAGGCGTATATTTTATCATGGAGTCTCTGAAATTTGCAATTTTACCTGACGAATTAATACAACATTCTATCGTTCCCTTATAATACAAGCCATCGTCAAGAATTTCTCCATCGTTTGTAAACCTATAGTTTCCTGCATCATATTCCTCGATTGGTGCAAAAACTGCGTTTTCGGGAATAACCACTCCTAGATTTTCCAGCTTTTCTCTGACAAATTCCTCTGAAAGTCCAGCGTCAGCATACGAATTTTCATCATCTATATTTGAAAAATCCGTGAAACTTACTGTTGGTCCTTCGTAATCGCACCAGATACTCAGGTTACTGCCCTCATCATCAAGGCTGGTACTGTAAAAAATAATAGTATCATCATATATGTCTGTTTTTGAGTCATCTATTAAAACACCATACTTTGAAAAGTACCCGTCGGCAAGCTCCCTCGCCTCATCTTCTGTAGCCCTGTGAATTGTGTATACATCAAGCGGATCTGCCTCATCTGCCAGACTCACACCATCTACCATCGAGACATCCACATTTTGATTTGAAAGATTATCGATTGAAAGATTACCATATTCCATACTATTGTATACAATAAAAACAGCTGCAAAAGCTATAATTGTAAACGCAAGCGGAAGCTGTGCCACCAGACATTTTCTTATGGAAATGTTCTGTCTTTCACAAACATTTTCATCATGTGCCACTCCACTGACTTCATTTGTATTATCTTGGACTTTCTTCCTTGAACAGACTGCCACAAATATCAGTCTTGCAACCGAAAATAATCCATATCCGATCATTGCACCTATCGTATTATTTATTATATCGTCAGTTTCAAATACACCTCGTCCCGTGATAAGCTGCACAACCTCTATAAACAGTGCAAACCCAAACCCACACAAATATATTTTCCACGCTCTTTTAATCTTTCCAAAACAAATTGGTAGTAAAAATCCAAACGGCACGAACATACATATATTAAGTATCAGATTTCTCCATTCCTGTGCACTAAAATTGTACCAGGCTTCTTTGTACGAAGAAAATGGTTTAAAGTTAGCCCGGTACTCAAATCCCCCAAAAGCAATACCTCCTCTTAGCAATGTCACATAAAGGACAACAACAATGTATACTACAAGTACACACACCAGTCCTATTCTGCCAATTGAAATCTGTTTTTTACCATGCAATATTTTTTTATAAATCATTTTGTAGCCTAAAAGCCAGATTATTGCCAAAAAAGCCACTACAATAGTGGCAAAAATAATGGCAGACTTTCCTAATCTCATAATATCTGATATTCTCATTACATTCTCCTCATACACTGCATTTTATTCATCTATATACAAATTTTAAAGCTGCGTGTCTCCGTTAAAAGTTTATTATTCTACGTCTTTAACCACTTGCTGCCTGATGAATATATACGTTTCTAAAAAATCTTTATAAAAATGGTACCATATACATTGGAATATAATAAATTCCGTTTTCCCATTTGTAATCTTTTGTTTTAAAAAACTGGTTTATCCATGCATAAATCCACCTTTCCGCCACAATTATAACACAAATCCCCTTTCATGTAAATCTGAATTATAGTCAAATCCCTATTAGTTTTCTCGCGTTTTTAACGCATATCCCCCTTTGATTTTCCTGGCTATTAAATTTACATCTATTTCTTCATCTTCTCATTATGTACATATATCACAGTTCTTACACAAAAATAGTATCACATATTTTTATTAAAGTATCCTGTCTCTTCCCACACCTTCTTATCTGGACAATAATAACTATATTCTCTTGAATTTCCAACTTTCATTGCTGTTCCAAATTTTAATATTCCTTGTTGTATGCCAATTCTTATATATTATGCATCCTTTCCAATTGCTTTAGCAATCTCTGCGATAGGCACATTTCTATGTGTTACCTGTTAGTTACCGGAACATTTTCGTGTGTTTTGAAGGTGTCTGATAGATTTTCAGAATATAAAGAAAACCCCGAAAATACAGGATTTTCGGGGTCTGTTGCTCTTTTTCGATATTCGGTTGAATTATCTCTTTGTTAACGTTTTGATATCCTAAAAAGCCCATAAATAGGGGATTTGTGTGTCCCAGTGTTGCATATATGTTGTATGCGATTGACTGTCCACACATTCCCAGAGTTACTTATTACCCTAATGTTTTTATCACCAATATTATTCCATCAATTCTAATATATCCAGTTCATTCCAATATTTATTTGGATATATTGATAATTCTTCTTTATGCTTACGAATAATTCTTTCCGGTGTTTTAGTATTATCGTAAACATGCACAATATCACATATATTAAGCAGTTCTTTTATATTATTAATTGATTTGTAATATCTCTCGATAACTTTATCACTAGCAACATTATGTCCACCTGCCGCCACACGAGATTCAATTCTGGCAATATTAATTTGCGGATCAACTGTTAACACAAATACACATTTTATGAAATATCCCTCTTCTTTTGCTTTTCTCAAAATGTTTAACTTATATTCAGATGACAAAACAGTTTCAAATGTAAAATCTTCTTTCTTATCAATTGATTCATATCTCATCCGATCAACCAAAACAGCCGCTTCCATATTATTCATTCCCGTAGTCGCAACAACATCATCAGCATTAGTATATTTACCAACTTTATCAAAAAAGGCTGTTATTGTACTTTTCCCTGAACCATTAGGTCCCGCTAGTACAAGAATCATCGGTTTTTTATTCTGCATATTTTCTTTCCCCATTTGCATACTCTACATAAGCCTGTTTCTTTTCATTGTCATAACCAGCTATAGGTTTTTTACATATTTTCGCTTTATTTATTGCTGCCTTAACAGCTTCAACTGCCCTTTCGTCCATTTCATTATCCGATTCTGTCAATGTACTCTTCTCTTCTTCTCTAGATACAACTTTTATAATTCTACCACTTTTGGTGCTCACAGTTGTCATATAATCACTCCCTCTGTTTTGATTAATATTAAAATATATTCTCTCTTATACTTGTTTACTTTTTATTATAATATTTATTTTATCATAGTTCACACAAAAAAACACCCCAGAACCGAAGTTCTGAGGTGTAATATACTCTTGATATTCTCTTTTCCGAAAAATTATCTCTTTGAGAACTGAGGAGCTCTACGAGCTGCTTTGAGACCGTATTGCGCGAGTTTTTGAGCTGTTTTTCCTTGATATTCCGGGCTTTTCCGGCTTTCTGCTTCTCAGTTATCCGGTGTGCGGACCATAAAAAACGGCCTTTTTTCATTCAGCGATAGCCTGATGAAACGCACCATTTACTACCCCAAACAACTCCTCTGGTTTATTGTACTTCACTTTTGCATAGATGTCCATAGTTGTTTTGCTGTTTTCGTGTCCGGCAAGGTATTGTACTGTCTTTGGATCAACGCCCGCATAGAGAAGATTGGTGATGTAAGTGTGCCGCAGTTGATGAGGTGTCACATCAAAGTCCAGCGTATATTTGATTTTGGGTTGATTCTTCTGGGTCATACCCAGCGTTGGAGTAACCGTATATTTGATACTCTCCCCATTTACATACTTATAATAGTTCCGGGGCTTAGTGGAGCGGACAACGACATACTGCCACACTCTTTGAAACTGCGAAGCAGCCAGCGGCTCTCCTTTGCTGTCAGCGATCACATAATCTGATATGGAATTTTCTTTCGCTTCTCTCAGACAATCCACCAAACACTTCGGTATCGGAATATCCCTTTTTGCCGCCGGAGTCTTTAGCACGGTAGAAACCACGGGTCTGTTATGCTCTGTACGCCATGCCCGCCTCACCGATAGATAAGGTGTATCCTCGTCCAGAAATACACAATCCCATTGCAGTGCAAGAATTTCTTCCCGACGCAGACCGGAATACAAACCGAGCATAATAAACAAATATGGAGGAAGCCCCTTGACTGTATCCAGAAGCACGGCTACCTGCTGATCTGTCAATGCCTCCTTCTTTTTTGTCGGTTTTCCGCCTTTACCGGATATTCCCGCACAGGGATTGTGTTCAAGAATTTGGTTTCTCTCTGCCGCATAAAAAATGCACTTGAGTAGCATATTGACCTTATTGTATAAGCCTTCCGATTTCTTTGACAATGGAACAAGAGCCAGCCGAATATCGTCAGCAGTCACTTCTTCCATATACATCTCTCCCAGAGGTTTGATGATATAGTTTGTCATATCCCTCGTATAACCTCTGAGTGTAGACGCAGACACCTTTGCCGACTGCATCAGCAGCCACTTCTCTCCATACTCGGCTACTGTCGGGTGCTGCCGGTGAAAGATAATTTCTTCCACCTGCTTCCGGGCCTCTAACTGCTTCTCATACAATTCTTCACAAGTAGCGGCATACAAACTCAACTCTTTGCCATCTGCATCCGTAATCCTGGTTCTGTAATACTGGATTCCTTTCAATGTAATGGTCCCGTACTTCGGGATCTGTGTTTTCTTTTTTGCCATCTTTGATCGTCCTTTCTTGATAATGTGTAGTCTCCGTATCTACACTCTCTTTTTATCAGAAAGCCTCGATTTAATCAAAGATACGGCTGATGCAAAACAAAGAGCGAGACATCCTTGCCTCGCTCCTGCTTTACTTCCTATTTTATTATTACTGTGCTGCGTCCCAGCTTGCAAACGCGCAACTCATTGATCTGACCAGCTCATCTGGTCTGTTGTACTTAACCTTTGCATAAATGTCCATGGTAATCTTGCTGCTTTCATGGCCTGCCAGGTATTGAACCGTTTTGGGATCTACCGATGCATGAATGAGATTGGTAATGTAAGTATGCCGCAGCTGATGGGGTGTTACTTCAAAGTCCAGACTGTAAACCACTTTTCCGTTATGAGCAGCCTTTTCTCCCAAGACAGGTGTGACAGTATGCTTTACTCTTTTTCCATCTTCATACCGATAATAGCTCCGCTCCTTGACCGTCCTCGTAACAATATACTGCCAAAGTCGCTTAAACTGCGTGTAGGACAGCGGTTCGCCGTCCCGGTTTGAAACCACATACTCCGAAGTCGATGTTTCCTTTGCTGTTTTCAAACACTCAGCCAAGCAAACAGGAAGAGGGATATTTCTCTCCGCAGCCTTGGTTTTCAATTCGTCTGAGATTACCGGTCTGTTGTGTTCTGTGTGCCATGCCCGCCTTACCGTCAGATATGGAGTATCCGTATCCAGATATACTGAATCCCATTGCAGAGCAAGAATTTCTTCCCGGCGCAGCCCTGCATATAAACCAATCATGACAAAGACATAAGGCGGCAAATCTCGGATAGCATCCAAAAGGCGCTGACCGGGCTGTACCATCGTGAGGATGCCAGCAACGTTCTCACCAATGACCCAATCGGGCCTGATTTCATGTATGGCCCGGAGCATGTGAGGCCAGAGGTAACGGTTATCATCCGCTCCTTTTCTTTGGCCTGCAACGGAAAAGGGTTGACAAGGAAAACCTCCTGTAAGAACATTAATTTTTCCTCTTCACTGTTTGAAGTCTGTTTTTGTGATGTCTGTATAACTTTTCGCATCTTTAAACCAGTAATTTAAAACCGTGTTACAAAAATCATCTATCTCACAATGGAAAGCGTTCTGCCATCCCATTCATTCGGCAGCCAGATCAGGGGCACCGAATCCGCTGAAAAGAGAAGCGTGTACCAAACACTTCTCTTTTTCAGCACTTTGCTTTTCTTCTTTCATTGTTATTCATTATTTAAAGGTTCAATATTCATGGCTTTCGCATCTATCTTGCGGTAGACATTTCCCATTTCCAACATGTTCTTCAGTCGGAGCAGGTCGGTGATTTCATAGACAGTCATGCCTTTTTGCGTTGTGAAGCGGATATATCCCTTCTGCCGCTGTATCTCCACTTCTTCGGGAGTCATCTGTAAAACTTCACAGATTTCCTGTAAAGTCAAGGTCAGGCTTATTTGTTTGACAGTATAGATGTAGGTCAGGATGTCCAGCATCTGAATACATTTACGGTGTGATTTAACAAGTGCCGCAAATTTGTTTCGTTCAATGACGATTACTTTACTTTGATTTTCCATATAAATTGTTATTTATGAGTTAATAGAATCAGATATAAGATC
>OGYM01002786.1_pt1 | contig 11030 bp, 10 predicted proteins | sample 1576491 | NCBI WGS metagenome assembly OGYM01 (sample SAMEA3541515, study PRJEB24748) | human gut metagenome | biome: human gut; feature: human-associated habitat; material: faeces | place: China | collected 2012 | reverse complement strand
GGCAAGCTGAGCCCCTGGTTCTGGTACTGTTTGGCAACAGACACCACGAAACGGAAGCAAGGCGAAGGATATCTGTGCCTGTATGAAAGTATTGCATGAGAAATATCAGGATAATGTCCCGGATGATTTCGATGCGTTACTGGCACTTCCGGGCGTTGGAAGAAAGAGTGCGAACCTGATCATGGGCGATGTGTTCGGTAAACCTGCGATCGTGACGGATACACATTGTATTCGTCTGGTGAACCGGATGGGACTTGTGGATGGCGAGAAGGATCCGAAGAAGGTCGAGATGGCATTGTGGAAGATCATCCCACCGGAAGAGGGCAGTGATTTATGTCACCGGTTGGTATATCATGGTAGAGATGTGTGCAGTGCGCGCACGAAGCCGCATTGTGATGTGTGCTGTCTGCAGGATATTTGTAAGAAATGTGGCGTTAAATAGACAGGAGGCTATACATGGCAGTCAAATATAGAGAGTTTAAATTTCATTCACATGCAGATAAGCTGGAGATTCATGCGATGACAGTTGCGCCGGAAGGAAAGATCATCGGTGTGGTGCAGATTCTGCATGGAATGTGTGAACACAAGGAACGGTATTATGATTTTATGAAGTATCTGGCAGAGAAAGGGTATCTGTGTGTGATCCATGACCATCGTGGACATGGCAGCAGCGTCGTGAGTGATGCAGATCTTGGATACTTCTACGATGCCGGATATGATGGACTGATTGAGGACGCGCATCAGGTGACCGAGATGATCAAGGAGAGTGTGGGGGATGTGCCATATATTCTGCTTGGACACAGTATGGGTTCTCTCGTAGCCCGCTGTTATCTGAAGCGGTATGACGATGAGATCGACAAGGCAGTGATCGTCGGAAGTCCTTCGATGCGGCATGGCATTGCACCGGGACTGCGGTTATTGAAGATTCTCCGTGGATGCAAGGGCAGGCGCAAGCACTCAAAGCTTATGGATCACATTATGATGAATTCGAGCTATGAGAGACGGTTTAAGAAGGAAAAACTGCAGCATGCGTGGATCAATTCTGATCGCGATGCGGTAGAAAAATACAACAACGACCGGTATTGCAATTTCACATTTACATTAGATGGCTATGAGAATCTGGTCTATCTTCTGCAGGAGACATACAGTAAGGATGGCTGGCAGATGAAGCATAAGGATCTGCCAATCAAGTTCTTCTCCGGCAAGGATGATCCATGTGCGATCAGTCCAAGTGATTTTGGAAAAGCAATTCATTTTATGAAGGATCTTGGATATACGGATGTCCGGGGCGCGATGTACAAGGGTATGCGTCATGAGATTTTGAATGAAAAAGGCAGAAAACGGGTATATCAAGACATATATGATTTTATAAAAAATTAAACGGTAAGAGTGGAACTATGAAAGTCAGAATGGCAGTTGAACAACCAAATAAGGACGCATTTATCGAGCAGGTGATGCGCAAATATCATTTTTCCACAGAAGAAAAAGAAGCGTTGCAGCAGGTATATGAGAAGGTTCGCACTTACATGGCACCGTATGCAATCTATCGGATCAACACACGGATGCGGGGCGTTCCGCTTCTCGATGCAGAACAGTCGGCGCTTGTGGCGATGACACTTGGCGAAGGTGTGGATCGTCTGCAGGAATATTATGAGCGAGAGCACGCGTTATCGGAAAGCTATATGGTGGAGTGTGTGGCAAATGAGTTGCTTTTGCAGATGTATGCGGATTTCAATCAGAGCTATCCGAAATTCCATCGCCGCTATGTGAAGCGGTATGTATTTGTCGGAGAGGAAATTCCGCTCGATGGCATGCAGAAGCTGCTTGCAGAGGTATATGGCAGACAGCCGGCAGATATCGGACAGGAAAATGATATTACGGCAAATGAATACGGCGTATTACAGCCGTCGAAAAGTGTGGTGTTTTTCGCATTGCTGTCTGACAATCCGGAACAGCATTGCCAGGGCATCTGTATGAACTGCGGCAATCTGGAATGTGAAAACCGTATGCAGGAAGCGCGGCAGATACAGGTGCGGACAGAATCGCAGGAGATGGCAGCTGCCATGGAGCCGGAGCAGAAGTTAAATTACGGATATCAGAGAATATTTGGGCAAAAGTGAGGAATGGGTATTGGAGAAACAGGAGAAACGCTATATTATGGCGCTAGACGCCGGTACAACGAGCAACCGCTGCATTTTATTCGATAAGAGCGGTACGATCGTGAGTATGGCACAGAAAGAATTTACGCAGATATTTCCGCAGCCTGGCTGGGTGGAGCATGATGCAAACGAGATCTGGTCGACGCAGCTTGGTGTGGCGGTGGAAGCAATGTCTAAGATCAATGTGACAGCGGAGGATATTGCGGCAATCGGAATTACAAATCAGCGGGAAACAACGATCATCTGGGATAAGAAGACCGGACAACCAATCTGCAATGCGATCGTCTGGCAGTGCCGGAGAACCGCGGAATATTGTGAGAAATTGCTTGGTCAGACGATGATGGATGCAGAAGGAAATGTGCTTCCGATTAAGGATGCGATCCAGAAAAAAACAGGTTTGATCGTAGATCCGTATTTCTCCGCGACAAAGGTAAAATGGGTGTTAGACCACGTGCCGCAGGCAAGAAAACGGGCAGAAGCCGGAGAACTGTTATTTGGAACAGTTGAGACATGGCTTATCTGGAAGCTCACCGGAGGTGCGGTACATGTGACGGATTATTCCAATGCGTCACGAACGATGATGTTCAACATCCATACACTTCAGTGGGATGCCGATATCTTAAAGCTGCTTGATATTCCGGAATGCATGCTGCCAAAGGTGCGTTCGAACAGCGAGGTTTATGGTTACACATGTACGAATCTGTTAGGCGGCGAGATTCCGATTGCGGGTGCCGCGGGCGATCAGCAGGCAGCGCTGTTTGGACAGAATTGTTTTCAGGCAGGTGACGCGAAGAATACATATGGAACCGGTTGTTTCCTTCTGATGAATACCGGTGCGACACCGATCCTTTCTAAGCACGGGCTTGTTACGACGATCGGCTGGGGCAGAGAAGGAAAGATCAATTACGCGCTCGAAGGTTCGATCTTCGTTGCAGGCGCTGCGATACAGTGGCTGCGTGATGAGATGGAATTTATCCGGGATGCGGCACAGAGTGAGGAACTTGCCACACAGGTGGATGATACGGCGGGGTGTTATGTTGTTCCGGCATTTACCGGGCTTGGTGCCCCATATTGGGACAGTTTTGCGCGTGGTACGATCGTGGGATTAACACGCGGTGTGAATAAAAAACATATCGTGCGTGCAACGCTTGATTCCATTGCCTATCAGGTTGCGGATGTGCTTGCGGCAATGAATCAGGATTCCGGGATTCACCTGCAATCGTTGAATGTGGATGGCGGTGCAAGTGCGAATAACTATCTGATGCAGACGCAGGCAGATATCATACAGGTTCCGGTCAGACGTCCGGTATGTGTGGAGTCGACGGCGCTCGGAGCGGCATATCTCGCCGGACTGGCTGTCTCGTACTGGAAGGATATGGATGAGATACGAAGTAACGCACAGATCGAGCGGATATTTGAACCACAGATTACAGAAGAAGAGAAGAATGTGCGTGTGCGAGGCTGGGAAAAGGCCGTGCGGACATCATTTGACTGGGCTAAAGGAGGACAGATATGAATCCAATGAATTTTATGAAAGCAAAGGGGCTGTTATCACAGTTTACGATGAATCATCCGAAGCTTCCTGCTTTTTTCAAGGCGGCATCGGCGCAGATCGGCGAGGGTTCGATCATCGAGATCAGTGTGACAACGGCAGAAGGGAAGAATCTCTGTACGAACATGAAGGTGAGACCGGAAGATATGCAGCTTGTTGAAGAGTTGAAGAATCTTTCAAAGTAATTGATTCTTGCTTTGAGGAACCGATGCAAATGTGGTAGAATTATAAGCAGGACAGGATATAAATACAAAACATAGGAGGAAAGCGCTTTATGGAAGAAAATATAAGAGAAGCGATGACGGCAGCGCATGATAATATGCAGGAGAAGATGCAGGAAAAAGTCGCTGAAGTAAAAAATACGCTGGATAGTCTGGAGGGAACGAGCCGGGCAAACCGGTTCACGGTAACCGGGTATACGATTTACAATGCAGTTTTGCTGGCGTGCTATCTTGTGGAGGTAATCAAGGGCAGCCGGACAGGCGGGTATTTCGCAATCTTTGCAGTCCTTTCCATCCTGCCGCTTGCAGCAATCTGGATCGTGTATAAGCGGAATCCGGCGAGTGAAAATCTGAAACGGATTTTGATTTATTCATATGCAGTATTTTACACCTTTACGATATTTACAACCGTGTCTCCGGTTGCATTTGTGTATGGTGCACTCGTTAGTTTGTTCGTCATTGTATATGGACAGAAACGATTGAGCTTTGGCGCAGCGGGAGGAATCTTCCTCCTTAACCTGATTCATGTGATTTATATGGCAGCAAATGGTATGATTACGCCGCAGGATCTTCCGAATGTTGAAATCCGGATCGGGTTTACATTGCTGTTCGCGTTGTTTATGGTGATGGCGACAAATGTTATTATCTCGAATAATGAAGCGAAGATGAAGGCTATCACACAGGAGAAGGAGTCTGTATCAGCAATGTTAGAGCAGATTCTGGAAATCTCTGAGAATATGATCGGAGATATTCTGGCAGTTTCGGAGAAGATGACAACATTGGAGGATTCGGTTACAAAGACAAAAGCTTCCATGGAAGAAGTAACAAATGGAACGAACGATACCGCAGATTCGGTACAGTCCCAGCTCCTTAAGACGGAGGAAATCCAGCAGGTAATCGAGCGTGTGGAGCATGTATCCGATACGATCGAGAGCGACATGGATGAGGCGAGCGAGGAGGTTGCACAGGGTAAGAATAAGATTGATGAACTGATCTCACAGGTGGAGACAAGCGATGAGGCGAGCAAGAAGGTGGCAACCGAGCTCGATAAGCTGACGGCATATGCAAGCCAGATGCAGGGAATCGTCGATATCATCGGGAACATCACCGATCAGACAAGCCTTCTTTCCTTAAATGCAAGTATCGAGGCAGCAAGAGTCGGCGAAGCAGGTAAGGGCTTTGCGGTTGTTGCATCTGAGATTTCTGCTCTTGCAGACCAGACCCAGGAAGCAACGGTCAATATCGCCGAACTGATTGGGAATATTTCTGAGGAGCTGACAGAGGTTGTAAATGTTGTCAGCTACCTGATTGATAACAATAAGTTACAGAGCATCGCAGCGACTGAGACTGCATCGAGCTTCGAGACGATTGCAAGCCGGACCCAGGATATCCATCAGTTGACAGAGGAGCTGACCGGACTGGTATCTTCTCTGGCACAGTCGAATGAGGCAATCGTGGATAGTATCCAGACAATCTCGGCAGCAACCGAGGAAGTGACAGCACATTCAAGCGTAACACTTGAGAGCAGTGAGGAGAACAGCTCGATTGTTGTAGAGGTTGGTGATATCGTCGGAGAATTGCAGGCACTTGCAGAACGTCTGAGTGCATTAAGCTAACATGGCTTTGACAAAGGAAAAATAACTGAAAAAAGGTTATTGACATTTTTTCTGAAGTAGAGTAGTATGAGTCTATCAAAAATGAATAGTGACACGAAACCAATGATGTGGAGATAACGTTACATCGTGCACGTACAGAGAATCCGGGAGGCTGAGAACCGGGTCGGACGCAGGGTAGCAAATGGACCACGGAGGGCATAGTCAAAGGAGCATCCGCTCTGAGTATTCTATGACGTTCGCATACGTTAGTTGCAGGGAATATGATAGTATTCTGAAAGAGCATGGGAGGAAACTCTCATGAAACAAGGTGGCACCGCGGGAATTCCGTCCTTGACAAAAGTATATTTTGTCAAGGACTTTTTTATTGCAATGAATAAATTATTGGAACCATGTCACGAAGAAAGGAGTTTGGAGATGATCAGACCAACATTAGAAGAAGCGATGCAGTATCAGAAGGATTATAAGGTTGTTCCGGTGTTAAAGGAAATCTATTCCGATATCCGCACACCGATGCAGGTGCTGAAGATACTGAAAAAAGCAAGCAAGCATTGTTATATGTTAGAGAGTGTGGAGAATCAGGAAAACTGGGGACGCTATACATTCCTTGGTTACAAGCCAAAGCTTTGTGTGACATGTATGAACGGAAAGCTGAAAGTCACCGATGTGAACGGAACGGTTATCCGCGAGGTACTGGTACAGCATCCGGAAGCCTGTATCAATGAAATCTTGGCAGATTACAAAAGCCCGAAGATCGAAGGATTCCCGACATTCACCGGTGGACTGGTTGGGTATTTCGCATATGATTACATCAAATACAGTGAACCGAAGCTGAATCTGGATGCGGAAGATGAGGAAGGGTTTAATGATGTAGATCTGATGCTGTTCGATAAGGTGATTGCATTTGACAATGTGAAGCAGAAGCTGCTCATCATCGCGAATGCGAAGACGGATAACCTGACGGAGAATTACATCCATGCGGTGGAAGAAATATCCGAGATCATTGAACTGATCAAACATGGCGAGGAAGCAGAGATAGAACCGGCGAAGATGACATCCGAATACCGGAAGCTGTTCGATCAGGAAGCCTTCTGCAACATGGTGGAGAAAGCGAAGAATTATATCTACGAAGGAGATATCTTCCAGGTTGTATTATCGAACCGGCTGGAAGCGGATTTCTCCGGAAGCCTGCTGAATACTTACCGCGTACTCCGTACCATCAATCCATCACCGTATATGTTCTACTTTAGCGGCGACGACATCGAGGTAGCGGGGGCTTCTCCGGAGACCTTGGTGAAGTTGGAAAATGGTGTGTTACATACCTTCCCATTGGCGGGAACGAGACCGAGAGGAAAGACGAAGGAAGAAGATCTCAAAAACGAAGAGGAACTTTTAGCAGACGAGAAAGAGCGATCCGAACATAATATGCTCGTTGATCTCGGAAGAAATGATATCGGCAAGATCAGCAAGTTCGGAAGTGTGGAAGTGGAGAAATACATGAGCATCGAGCGGTATTCGCATGTGATGCATATCGGTTCTACGGTACGCGGGGAATTGCGTGACGACTGCTCCGTGACAGATGCGGTCGATGCAATCCTTCCGGCAGGAACCTTGTCCGGTGCACCGAAGATTCGTGCCTGTGAGATAATCAATGAACTCGAGAACAACAAACGCGGCATCTATGGTGGAGCAATCGGTTATATTGATTTTACCGGAAACTTAGATACCTGTATTGCGATCCGGATCGCATATAAGAAGAACGGAAAGGTATTCGTACGAAGCGGAGCCGGAATCGTGGCAGATAGTGTACCGGAGAACGAATATCAGGAATGTATCAACAAGGCAAAGGCTGTGATGAAAGCAATCGAGATCTCACAGGAAATGACAGACTAAGAAAGGAGATGGCAGCATGATATTACTGATTGATAATTACGATAGTTTCTCTTACAACTTGTATCAGCTTATCGGAATGATCCGGCCGGACATCAAGGTTATAAGAAACGATGAGATGACGATTGCGGAGATTGAAGCATTGGCACCGGATCACATCATCGTATCACCGGGACCGGGCAGACCGAAGGATGCCGGAATCTGTGAGGAAGTCATTGATTACTTCAAAGGGAAGATTCCAATCTTCGGGGTGTGTCTCGGACATCAGGCAATCTGCGAGACATTTGGCGGCGTAGTCGGATATGCGAAGAAGCTGATGCACGGAAAGATGTCTATCGTTGATCTCGACACCGACAGTGCCATCTTCAAAGGGATGGAGCCAAAATTACAGGCAGCCAGATATCATTCCCTCGCCGCAGAGGAAGACAAGCTTCCAGCGGAGCTGAAGGTAATCGCCCGCACGGAGGATGGCGAGATCATGGCAGTGGAGCACCGGAACTACCCGGTATACGGTGTACAGTTCCACCCGGAGTCAATCCTGACCCCCGATGGAAGGAAAATTATGGAGCGGTTTTTGAAGGTAAGTTAGAAGGAATTACATTATGCCAAGACTATGATTAATGATTCTACAGCAGACCATTGAAGCACGCCGGCACTTAATGAGTGCGGAGCACGAATTTAGTACCGCTGCGTGCTGAACCGAGCGAGAGGAGGGCGCATATGAACCGTAGGTTCATATTTAGGATGCGCCCGACAATCTGCCGCCGAACGAATGTGAGGGGGCGCTACCCGAGCGTGTCTGCGAAGAATTGGTAAATCATTACTGAGAGTATAGAATTAAGGAGGACAAAGCGATGATAAAAGAAGCGATCAGCAAAGCAACGAATAAAGAGAATCTGACAAGAGAGGAAGCCCTTCAGGTTATGAAGGAGATCATGAGCGGTGAGGCAGAACAGTCACAGGTTGCAGCATTTCTGGTAGCTCTGCATATGAAGGGGGAGACAGCCGAGGAGATTTCTGCCTGTGCCGAAGGTATGCGAAGCTTCGCAACGAAGCTCGACCGTGGCGATATGGATGTGATTGATATCGTCGGAACCGGTGGAGACCGTTCGAATACATTTAATATTTCGACTACTGCAGCAATCGTAACTGCAGCGGCAGGTGTGGCAGTTGCCAAGCACGGAAACCGAGCCGCTTCGAGCAAATGCGGAACCGCCGATTGCCTTGAGACACTCGGTGTCAATCTGATGCTTGAGCCTGAGAAGAATGCGAAGGTGCTGAAGGATACAAACCTGTGCTTCCTGTTCGCACAGAAATATCATCCGGCAATGCGTTATGTTGGTTCGGTGAGAAAAGCAATCGGCGTTCCGACCGTGTTTAATATTCTGGGACCACTGACAAATCCTGCTTATAATACATACCAGCTGCTCGGCGTGTACAGCGAGGAGCTGCTTGAAACGGTAGCGAATGCGTTGAAGGATCTTGGCTTAAAGCATGCGATGGTTGTCTATGGCAAGGATTGCTTAGATGAGATTTCCATGAGTGCGGATACTGAGGTTTGCGAGCTTGCCGATGGTAAAGTCACGAAGTACACGATCACGCCGGAACAGTTCGGATTCACACGATGCAGGAAGGAAGACTTGGTTGGAGGAACACCGGAAGAAAATGCAGCACTGGTGAAGGAAATCCTCGAAGGAAAGGTAACAGGTGCAAAGCTTGATGCCGTGCTGATTAACGCGGGTGCAGCCATCCATGTTGCGAAAAATGTGAGCATGGAGGAAGGTATCAAAGAGGCACGTGAGATGATCACAAGTGGCAAGGCGCTTGCAACTATGGAACAGTTTATCGCCGAAACAAATGCAGCATAAGGGAGTTAGAGCATGATATTAGATGAGATAGCAGAAAAGACACGGGCGCGTGTGGAAGAAGATAAAAAACAAATACCATTTTTCCATATGCGGAATGAAGCGGAGCGGCTGGCAGCGGAATTGCCGAAAGGAAACCGTCCGAAGTTATTTCCATTTTATCAGACTCTGAAAAGTCCGGGAATCTCGTTCATCTGTGAGGTGAAGAAGGCGTCTCCGTCGAAGGGTGTGATCGCAGAGGAATTCCCGTATCTGGAGATCGCGAAGGAGTATGAGATAGCCGGCGCATCCGCAATCTCGTGCCTGACGGAACCGTATTATTTTCAGGGAAAGGACATGTACTTAAAAGAGATTACCCAGCATGTGACAATTCCGGTATTGCGGAAGGATTTTACGATTGATCCGTATATGATCTATCAGGCACGGACGCTTGGCGCATCGGCAATCCTGCTGATCTGTTCTCTTCTTTCCCAGTCGGAGTTAGAAGAGTATCAGGCGATTGCAACGGAACTTGGTATGTCGGCGTTAGTTGAGGCACACGATGAGCAGGAAGTGGAGATGGCACTTCGTGCAGAGGCATCGATTATCGGTGTGAACAACCGGGATCTGAAGACATTTACGGTGGATATCAACAATTCCGCAAGGTATCGGAAGATGGTGCCAAAGGAAGTCTCATTTGTCTCAGAGAGCGGAATCAAGACGGCTGAGGATATTGCGAAGCTTCTGAAAAATGGTACGGATGCAGTGCTGATCGGTGAGACGCTGATGCGCAGTGAGAACAAGAAGCAGGCATTAGATGAATTGCGGGGAATATAGGCACGTGTCCTGGAATCGAATTGGCGTGCGAAGCAGGAGAAAGATGAACAGGCTGGAAGGAAAGTAAAATGCAGAAGATAAAATTATGCGGCATGATGAAGCCGTGCGATATCGAATATGCGAATCGGGTCAAACCGGATTTTGTCGGATTCATATTTGCGAATACAAGACGGAAGATCAGTGCCGCGCAGGCGAAGCAATTCCGGGAAGCATTGGATGCGGAGATTCCGGCAGTCGGTGTGTTCGTGAATGAAGATATTTCCGTGATCACATCGCTCGTGCAGAATGGATGTATCGACTTGATCCAGCTGCATGGTGAGGAAGATGCGGATTATATCAGACGTCTGCGAGAGGTATGTGACGTGCCGGTTATAAAGGCGGTCAAGGTACAGATGGTCGAGCAGATACGGCAGGCGGCGGCACTTCCGGTTGATTACCTGCTGTTAGATACCTACCGCAAGGGTGTACTTGGCGGAACCGGAGAGGCGTTTGACTGGGAACTGCTGCGGGAGGCAAAGATAGTAGCCGGAGATACCGCAGAAGGAGAGTTGTTCGGAAAGCCGTATTTCTTAGCGGGCGGACTTCATGCGGGGAACCTGCGGGAGGCAGCAGCACTTGGAAGCTACGGGCTGGATGTAAGCTCCGGAATCGAGACAGACGGAAGCAAGGACTTTACCAAGATGGTCGAAGTTATGGAACTGGTGAGAAAATTGTAGATGTACTTTGTTCCGTACGCAGTTATTATTCGTTATTCACATTTCTATATTCGATGTATTGAAACTAAGAAGTACTAGATGTTCTGATGAGTTGTTTTGGCAACGGACGCAACCGCCGCACGGGTATTGCCCCCTCGCTCCGCTCGCCATCCGTGGCTCAGTGGCGGCTTGTTTGAACATCGTGTTCAAACATTGCTG
>OGYM01002779.1_pt1 | contig 11049 bp, 12 predicted proteins | sample 1576491 | NCBI WGS metagenome assembly OGYM01 (sample SAMEA3541515, study PRJEB24748) | human gut metagenome | biome: human gut; feature: human-associated habitat; material: faeces | place: China | collected 2012 | reverse complement strand
CTGCTGGTGGACGACGCCCACGGCTTCGGTACGATGGGCGAGGGCGGCCGCGGTACGGCTTCGCATTTCGGCGTGACCGACGGCGTGGACGTGCTGTTCAACACCTTCGCCAAGTCGATGGCCGGTATCGGCGCATTCGTCTGCGGTCCCCGCTGGCTGGTGAACCTGCTGCGTTACAACATGCGTTCGCAGCTCTACGCCAAGTCGCTCCCGATGCCGATGGTCATGGGCGCGCTGAAGCGTCTGGAGCTGATCCGCAACCATCCCGAATATCAGCAGAAGCTGTGGGAGATCGTCCGCGCGCTCCAGAACGGCCTGAAGGAAAACGGATTCGAGATCGGCGTGACCAACTCGCCCGTAACCCCCGTCTTTATGAAGGGCGGTATCCCCGAAGCGACGAACCTGATCGTCGATCTGCGCGAGAACCACGGTATTTTCTGCTCGATCGTGATCTATCCGGTGATCCCGAAGGGCGAGATCATCCTGCGTGTGATCCCCACCGCAGCCCATACGCTCGACGACGTGAACTATACGATCGCGGCGTTCAAGTCGGTGCGCGACAAGCTCGAAGGCGGCATTTATGCCCAGATGCCGATTCCGGTTCGCGCCGACGAAGGCTTCAAGGTCCGCTAATCGGGATTCGCTCTGAGGGCGATCCGTATATAGATAAGGCTGCCATTTCCGGCAGCCTTATTTTTGTTGCCGTTCGCTGCGGGGCGTTGGCGCCGGGCATGCCTGTGCGATCGCATCTGCACCGGCGTTTCTTTTTTTTGCGTTTCGGGCGGCGCAAGAGTAATTTTGCGACAAAATTCGCCGGAAAATTTTGCAGAATAAATTTTTCGGTTTATATTTGCAGTCCCGAAACGCAGGTTTCGAAGCCCGGAGCCGAGGTGCGGATGCAGTTGTCCCGCCCGTCCGAAAACGATAATTGCGGAAATAGCTCAGTTGGTAGAGCGCAACCTTGCCAAGGTTGAGGTCGCGGGTCCGAGTCCCGTTTTCCGCTCCAAAGAGGTCAAAATGGCCTCTTTTTTTGTTGCGCAAAGCGACGCAAACAGAAGCAAATAACCCTGTATATCAACGATATGCGGGATTATTTCGTTTTCCGGCCATAGCAAAGGGACGCACACGAAAGCAGGTCACTAAAGTGCTTAATCGTGGTACATGGGTACGAGTTGCGAAAATGTACCACGCGAATGGTGATAATGCGCTGAACGACATCGGTTTGCTCCAAACATTCAGGGCTTTTCAATCGTTAGGATTGTTAAACTAAACTGAATTTTAAACGATGGAAAGAAAACGATTTTGCGTGACCTTTTTTCTGCGCAGGGCACGAACTAACAAGGCGGGACTGGCCCCGATTCTCGCCCGCATTACCACGAACGGGGTGTCGAAAGAGGTGTATATTCAATGCTCCGTGCCTGCCGACCGTTGGAATCAATCGAAAGAGTGGGCTACGGGCCGGGACAAGCTGTGCCAGCAGGTGAACGCCTACCTGAACGAATACCGGGCGCGGATATTGGCAATCCGGCAGGAACTTATCAGTAAAGGGCGTGAGGGGAACTGCATCGAAATCAAAAATCTGCTGCTAAATCCTGCGGCCCAATCCAAGCAATTCCTTTCGGAGTTCGGCCAGTACTGCGAGAAACGGCAGGGCGAGGTCGGGGTGCGAATTACCCAGCTTACGGCGAACAAATATCACCGTCTGTACCGCTATCTGAAAGAGTACACGACGGAACGCTACAAAAAGGACGATCTGCCGCTTGCCGCCGTGGATTACGCCTATATCGACGGGCTGAATACCTTTATGCAAACGGCGCACAACTGCAAGAACAACGGTGCGGTCAATCTCTTGTGCTGCCTGAAAAACTTTATGCTGTACGCGCTCCGCAACGAGTGGATCGAGAAAAACCCGTTCCAGCACTATAAGATGAAGCCGGAACACAACAAGGATAAGGACCATCTGACAAAGGCCGAATTGGAAACGCTTATCCGAAAAGAAATGCCGAACGAGCGTTTGAGCCGGATTCGGGATGTGTTCGCTTTCTGCTGCCTGACGGGATTGGCCTTTACGGATGTCGACCACCTGCGTCCGGAACATATCGGCGCGGACGCTAACGGGACGCTGTGGATTCACAAACCGAGAGAGAAAACGGCCATAATGAGCCGGATTCCGCTGCTTCCTTATACGATCTCTTTGCTCCGCAAATACGAATCGGACAAAACCTGCCGAGAGCGGGGCCGGATGCTGCCGATACCGAGCAACAACAAAATGAACGCCTACCTCAAGGAGATAGCGACGATCTGCAATATCGACAAGACGCTGACGACGCACGTCGCCCGCCACACGTTCGCCTGCCTTGCCGTGGAGTACGGAATGCCGATAGACGTGCTGGCGAAGATTCTGGGACACTCCAATACGAATATGACGCGCCATTACGCGAAATTCTCGGAACAGCTTATCGGCCGGGAGATGCAGAAGATCGGCCAAGTGTTCGCCGCGGCAAACTGAACGACGGTAATAGAATAAGGAACCGGGCATCGGAGTTATTAACTGCTCTGATGCCCGGTTATTATTTGATTAGTTTATTTCTTTGGTTCTTTTGGATAAGTCATTTCTCCGAAAAATTCTTTGAGGGATAAATTATAATATTTGCAGAATTTTATAATCGTCCCTAACGTCGGCAATTTTCGGCCATGTTCATAGTGGGAAAGATGCAAATGTGCATTTTCTGTCAGAAACTCCTGTGTATGATTGTGTTGCTCTCGAATCTCACGCATCCGACAAGCAACTAAATCTAATAATATTTGATCTGGAAGTTTCAGTATTCTATAATTTTTACAAAAAAATGAATTTATTTGTGAAAATAGTCGGTCTGTGTAGACCGACTTACGTCTTTTTTATTACATTTGTAAATGGAATATTAGAAACTGAATACAGAAATTATGCTAACTTTGCATTTGTATAGCTCGGCATAGCCGACGGACATAAAAAATAAAGGTAAACGACCTTTATACCTACCGTAAAATTGGGAGTTTTATAGTAATCAGGTATAGATGTTGTCAGTCCTTGTTATGTCCTGCTTGCTTTATGTGAGCAGGGCAGCAAGGGCGTAGGACAATCTATTGATTACGGGGTATCCCAATCCCTACGGTAGTAGATTGACACCGCGCCCCCTTTTTATGCCTATCCGGGGCGCATCTCCAACAATCCACACGAATTTATGGAAACCCGCTGCGTCCTGCCGTCCATGCGTAATATCGCCGCACCTGCGGATTGCACCCGTCCCCATCTTGGGGCCGGGCGGAATCGGTATGTTTCGGCGGCTCCGGCATGGAGCGGAACGCCGGGTCATGCCGCGCAAAATAGTAAATCCCGCCTGAACGGTCGGCTCTTTAAAATCTGGTCTTGCGCTCCTGCTCCGTATGGAAAGGGAACGCATGTTTGCGCGGCACTTACGGGGCGGGTTCTCCAGCCTGCTCCGGGGGCGGCTGCCGCTGTTATGATGAGGCGAAAACAGATTTTTGTCCAGCCGCCCCTTTCTCCGACCCACCGACCAAACCAACTATATGAACCTCCCCGGCGCATGGGTAATGCGACCGGGGCACGGGGCGGCTTTTCCCCCGGTCCTATTTTCTGATATGATGTTGCGTCACTACTTTTTCATTCTTCATATTGGACCGAAGCCGCCCCGTATTTTAGACACTTAATAAAAAACCAATATTGTTATGCCCAGAAAAGCGCCCGAAGATTACGACTGTTTCATTTACAAACGCGACCTGCGCAGGTTCTTTGTCGATCTGCGCAAGCAGGCACACTACATTTACGCGCTGCTGGAGGGAGCGCCGAAATCGGTATTCTGGATCGTTCTGGAAAACGAAGATTCGGATGCGGACGAACAGACATTTACGGTCAAAGAGTTTTATGCGAACGTTGCGAAATTCCACCACCGCAAAGATACTTTCCGGCTCTATTTCGAAGCCTATTTTTTCCGGGACGAGTGGGACGAGTGCGTCGATGGGTGGCGGTTTATGGATAACCCGTTTAACGGGAAGATCAAATACGAGATCGGCGATCCCGGTGAACTATCCGTCGATGTGTTCGAAAAGGAGTGGCCGCACCTGTTCGCCTGCCTGTGCCGGAAACAGATTCTTGCAAATGCCCCTTTCAAATTGGATCGCGAAACGATCAAGCACTACAAATTTTCATACGGGGACGTGAAGCTGCTGCGGGAACCCGCTGCCCGGATTAGCGAACGCATTGTCGCCGAGCTGCGGGCGCAGTACGATAGGCTGGCAGTTATCGACTGCCTGCACCGCACGAAGCGATAGAGCGGCGGCATGGTGGGCCGCCTGTTCGGGAGCAGGGCCGGGGATTCGTTCCGGCCCTGCTCCGTTATAGGGGATTGGCTGCCGTTATTCGACCGACCATCTGCGATTAAATTCTTCGGTCAGGCGGACGACCTGCCCAAACAGCACGGTCAACTCTTGGGTGTGCTTCTCCAGCCGAGCCAATAGAGCTACGGCCCGGCGGTCGTTAAAATTGGTGTGGATGGCTTTGACGGTCTGGTTGTAATTGACCCCGACGGCCCGGATTTGGGCATAGAGATTCGTCAGGCGCAGGTAATAGTCGTGCGCGTCCTTGTTGGTCTGAATGACTTTGAACGGTCAGCCGAAGATACGGCTGATAATAAACTGCGATCTGCTTTTCACTCCGGCTTTGAGCATCATGTTCAGCAGTTGCGTTTCCTGCTGATGGTTCAGCCGGAAATTGTGGTAGTACGTCTTGGGGTCTGTGACCCGTGTTTGTTTTTCCATATACTGATATTTAAGGTTAATCGACTTGGGAGATTAACCAACCCTTATATTTCGGTCTTTCGTTAGTGTGGCACAAACTCCGTTTCGTGGTACAATAACACACCTTGCTATTTGCCTGCGCAAATAACATGGACATACTCACTTTCGTCAGACAAACCGGAGTTTGTCGGACAAAAGTACATCTTGCTATTTGCTCTACGCAAATAAAATCCGTTCCCACGGGACGAAAAGGAGTTGCCGTGGGTAACGACTTTCCATCCTAAAACCTATATACCGAATTGGTAATCTTCCCGCTGCAAAGGTAAGGGCTTTTTCCCCTCCTGATACGGGCCAATTAGGGCGATCGAGGTAGAACGAGGGCGTAAAGGGTATCTTTTCGAGGATTTCACCCTTTTATTTGTGCCGGGATCGAATGGAATCGGGCGGCCCAAAAGCCCAAAGGCTCAAAAACCCAAAAGCCCAAAGGCCCAAAACACTGTAAAACAATAAAAGACATGAACAAAGAACCTATTTTTATTTCATTTGCCAATCAAAAGGGCGGCATTGGAAAATCAATTCTTACGGTCTTGGCCGCTTCGTGGCTGCGCTGTTGGGGTATCTTTTGCGGGTTTCACCCTTTTATTTGGCCGGGTTCAGAACGAAAATCGAATGATTCAACGACGCAGCGGATTCGATGATTCACCGACACAATGGATTCGGTGATTCAGCGACGCAATGGATTCGGTGATTCAGCGACGCAATGGATTCAATGATTCAGCGACACAGTGGATTCGATGATTCAGCGATACAACGGATTCGGTGATGCAGCGACGCAACGGATTCAATGATTCAGCGACGCAATGGATTCAATGATTCAGCGATGCAACAGAATCAATAATACGGAGATGCGGCAAATGCAATGATTCTGCGACTCAAGGATATAGTATAGTACATGAAAAATAAAAACACAAACAAAAAAACTATGACAAGAAAGCAAGTGCGACGCGAGGACATCGACGAGAATTTGATTCTAAACCTGATCGACGGAGTAGACGCTCCACCGGGCATTACCCCAAAACTTACACCTGTGACGGAGTCGCCGAAAATGCTTGCGGATATATCAGATTACGAGCGGGCTTTTCTGCAATCGCGGAAATGTCATATACGGATGATATGCCGACTGGAGCGCGACCTATGGCAAAAACTGAATATTGTTGTGCGATTTCTCGGAAATGGGAAATTGACCGTTCCGGGGCTTGTAAACAACATAATCCAGCACCATATAGAAACCTACCGCGAGGAAATAAACGAGATGATAAGAAATTCAACCAAAAACATTTAATAATTTAAATTAATTACAGATTTTATGGAATATCTACTGATTGAAAGGAATACATGGTTGCAAATACAAGCCAACGCTAAACGAGTAAACGAACGGATGCAGGAATTAGAACGGTATTTCTTCCCTGCCGGGGATTCGGGATGAATCGACAATGCCGCGGTCTGCTTGTGACTGAATATCTCCAAACGAACCCTGCAATACTACCGCAACAGCGGGATTTTGCCCTATACCACAATAAGGAACAAATGTTATTATAAACCCGAAGATGTGAAAGCGGTATTTGACCGAAGCACGACCAAACAGAAATAGCGATGGCAGAAGATAAGATTTTATGCGGCGACGACGTGATTACCCGCGAAACGCCGGAATACAGGGAATTGATTGCAATGATGCAAAACACCGTAAAGGTCGCCGACAGACTGATAAAGGAAGTACCTCCCTGCCTGCTCAACGAGCGGTATTTCACAACCGAGTAGGTGATGGATTTATTTCATATCAGCCGACGAGCCTTGCAGAACTATCGGGATAAGGGGATAATCCCCTTTCTCTCGGTAGGCGGGAATATCCTATATCCCGAAACTAAAATCAGGGAGATATTGGGAAAGAATTACTACAAACTAGAGTTTTAATAGAGATTTTTTCTATCTTTTGATGATTACTCAATATCGCCATGGAATATTTTTTGGTTAGCAACATGAGACGGTCTGCATAAGGTTGATCTAATCTCTTCTACAAGGGCCGTCAATTTTGCATCTCGCTTACTAATTGTATTAATTTCGCATTGCCAAATTACTATGACTTGCCATCCATTCTTTTCTAACTCGGATATTTTCCGGGAATCGCGTTCTATGTTGGCTTCGATTTTGGGCAACCAATAATTCGTATTACTTTGCGGGCGATGTCCAGCACGGCAGGAGTGTCCATGCCAAAAACAACCGTGCACGAATATCGCTGTCCTATATTTGGGCAGAAGTATATCTGGAGAACCGGGTAGCTTTTTTACATTCGTTCTATACCGAAAGCCTTGAGAAAATAGAAATTTACGGACCGATATTTCCGGTTTCGTGTTTTTTTGTCCAACTCGCGACATTATCTCGGAGCGCTTCTGTTTACTACAACGATCCATAAACTCATATAAAATTATTCCATAATCCAAAGACTTTGGCTATCTTTGTGCAAAGATAATTATATTTGAAAGAAGTATCAATAATAATATGCCATCACGAAAGGATATAGGCGTAATCGATCTCTTTTGTGGAGTCGGCGGCTTGAGTTACGGACTCAAGCAAGCCGGATTGAACGTCATAGCCGGATTCGATATCGATAAAACATGCCGATTCGCTTACGAGCATAACAATGGCGCAATGTTCATCGATACGGATATAAAGAGAGTCAAGGCCAAAGAAATCAATACTCTTTTCGGTGATTCGAAAATAAAAGTATTAGCTGGATGTGCTCCGTGCCAACCTTTTTCATCATATGCGTTCAGCAACAAAGATAAAGATCCGAATAAGTACGATTTATTGTACCAATTCGGACGTCTGATCGAAAAAGCTCGTCCGGATATCGTTACGATGGAAAACGTATCGCAAATCGCTCAATTCAAACTTAAGCCCGTTTTAAACGATTTCATAACCCTATTGAGAGAAAAACTCCGCTATCATGTCAGTGTCAAAATAGTATATTGCCCAGACTACGGCATACCTCAAACACGCAAACGGTTAGTGTTATTAGCATCGAAATTAGGCGAAATCAATCTGATACCACCGACGCATGCTCCAGAGAATTATGTTACGGTAAAAGACACAATAGGCGATTTGCCAGCCTTGTGTGCAGGCGAACAATGCGCCGACGATCCGCTACATAAAGCCAAGGCATTGTCGGAATTGAATCTACTGCGGATTCGGAATACTCCATACGGCGGTAGTTGGAAAAATTGGCCGGACAATCTAAAATTGCAATGCCATAAATCAGACTCGGGAAAATCGTTCGGTAGCGTTTACGGGCGGATGGTTTGGGAACAGCCGGCTCCAACGATGACGACACAATGCACCGGTCTCGGAAACGGTCGTTTCGGTCATCCGACGCAGGATAGGGCTATCAGCGTCAGGGAAGCCGCATTGATTCAAACATTCCCTAAAACATACAAATTTTTTGCAGACGAAGAAGCGGTAGCGATTACTAAAGCATCGCGTTATATCGGCAACGCTGTCCCTCCCGAATTAGGAATAGTAATTGGAAAAAGTATCATTCAACATCTGAAGAGCTATGGAAAATAAAGAGTATATTATGTCAATAAGCTTAAATGTACTTAATCATTTAGGCATAAACTTATATAGCAATCTTCCTTCTGTCCTTTCTGAAATTGTTGCGAATGCATGGGATGCGGATGCTTCTGAGGTAAGAATTAATATTGATAAAGATTCAAAAATAATTACCATTACGGATAATGGTTGCGGAATGAATCTATCGGACATCAATAATAAATATCTGTATGTTGGGTATCAAAAACGAAATGATCCGTCATACAAAGAAAATCCGCGAACTCCCAAATACGGAAGATTACCGATGGGACGAAAAGGCATTGGTAAGCTTTCTGTTTTTTCTATTGCAGATATCGTTGAAGTATATAGCGTTAAAGATGATGAAAAGAATGGATTCATTATGAGCGCCGAGGATATACGAGATATTTTCAATGGTGATAAAGAAAAGCAATTGTCATATTTACCCAGACCTATTGCTCCGGAAAAGATCGACATCGTACAAGGCACAAAGATCGTATTGAGAAATTTAAAACGGAATGTTAGAAGTCTATCGTTTTCTCGGAAAAGACTTGCCCGGCGTTTCAGTGTAATCGGAGAAGAATGCAATTTTTCGGTGATTCTCAACGATATACCGATCTCAGCTCAAGATAGGGATTATTATGATAAGATAGAATTTGTATGGTATTTAGGCGAAAATAGTGTGTCGTATGCAGATAGATGTAAAAATGCGACTAAAAAAATAATGCTCCAGAATCAGTTTTGTTATGACGATAAAACGACTTATTCAGTCAATGGTTGGATTGGTACGTTCAAAGAGCATGGGGCTGGCGATGAAGAAGAGGATACAAATAAAATCATATTATTCGCTCGAGGAAAACTCATTAAGGAAGACTTATTGCCGGAATTCAAAGAGGGGCGTATGTTTTCAAAATATCTTATCGGTGAAATCGAAGCTGATTTTATGGATATTGATGAAAAGGATGATATTGTAACGAGTGACAGACAAAGAATTTTGGAGACGGATGATAGATGGGAAGTCTTTCAAGATTATTTTAAAACTAAGGTTTTGAATAAAGTAGGTAACGAATGGACAGAATTTAGAAAAGAAGCTGCCGTATCGCAGGCTGTTAGCAATGAGGCAATAAAGATATGGTTCAATTCTCTAAGAGGGGATAATAAAAAATATGCCCAAACTTTATTTCAGAAGATTGAATCTTTGAAAAGCGCGGACGAAGAAACTAAAAAAGAATTATATAAATCATCTATTCTAGCTTTTGAACGGCTTGCATTAACTCAAAATTTATCTAAAATCGATAGTATTGAGGAAGATAAAATTTCTACACTATTAGAATTGTTTAGTGATATTGACGATCTAGAAGGGGCTAATTATTATGAAATCACTAAAGGACGTCTTCAAGTATTGGAGAAATTTAAGTCTTTAACGAAATCAGAAACAAAAGAAAAAGTTTTGCAAGAATATTTATTCGAACATTTATGGTTATTACATCCATCATGGGATAGAGCAACACACGATTCTCATATGGAGGTTTCTGTAAATCGAATATTTAAACAGGAGTATATTGAGAGAGCTAATTTAAACCCGGAAGAGAAAAGCGGGCGGCTTGATATCAAATACAGAACTACATCGGGAAAACACATAATCATCGAACTCAAAAAATATGATCGAAAAGTTTCAATTGATGAATTGTTAACTCAGGTGCGTAAATATAAAAACACACTTCTAAAATGCTTAGAACAAGAGTTTCCCGGACAATCGCATAGTTACGAAATCATATGCCTATTGGGTGCACCCCCAACAGGTGATGATATTTCGGTTATTAATAGACAATTATTAGAACTCAATGCTCGTTTTATTACTTATGATGAGTTAATCAACGAATCTTTAGATAGTTATAAAGATTATTTAACAAGGCAAAATGAAATATCTAAGATAACCAATATTATTAATCAAATATAAATGGACAAAATGGCCTAAAACACCAAATACTTTTGTATGTTTGTAACGTATTGAAAAGCTAAGACAATGGTAAGCAAACCAATGCTTTTTGCACAAAGCCAAAGTGTGGTACAATGATTTAGTTCTTTTGCAATACGACTGATATACAGTGACTTCTATAAGTGGGCGAGGCTCCGTTTTCCGCTCTTGTAAATGGTTGATAATCAGTCGATTATCAACCATTTTTCTTTTTTTGGAAAATACAGAAGCCGGGTGAGGTGTTCGCCGCGGCAAACTGAACGACGGATAAAACAAACCGGGCATTGGAGTTATAAACTGCTCCGATGCCCGGTTATTTATTCTTTCGAAGGTATTCGTTCGACAATTTTTCCTGTTTTAGGGGGATAATCAAAAGAATCTATATCGAAAAACTCACGAATTGTAATGTTATACAATTCGCAGATTTTTCTAATTGACATGATATTGGGGATCTTGCGCCCTGCTTCATATCTATAAATATCTGAGTGGGATTGGTCTATAGCCGTTTCTTGGGGTACATTACATGTTTCACGCAGTTCTTTTATGCGTTCAACCAATCTTTTGGCCAATTCAGGGTCTTTGTAATGGCTCTTTTTCTCCATGAACGCAAAAGAATTAGTAATTTTCTCTTTTCATCACGGCTTATTAGCAGG
>OGYM01002763.1_pt1 | contig 11088 bp, 8 predicted proteins | sample 1576491 | NCBI WGS metagenome assembly OGYM01 (sample SAMEA3541515, study PRJEB24748) | human gut metagenome | biome: human gut; feature: human-associated habitat; material: faeces | place: China | collected 2012 | reverse complement strand
GATCAAACGATTTCGAGACGTTCTCCTTCTTCCAACTTTGTGAGAAGTTAGCGGAAGTCAGAAGAATTTAATGGATGTTGAAAACTGCGAAATATCAATGATTTCTCCTTGTTTTATTGTAATGAAAAGCGAAAACTCCGATAATTTCGGGAAAGTTCGAATAGGGCGAATTTTTAACAAAATGTTACATTTATGAGAATTTTGGAGAGAACTGGGGGAGAATTGGAGAGAACTGGAGTAGCTTTTTTGCGGAAATACCTACCTGTACCTAATATAAAATAGGGGAGGATTTCTGCATGAAAAAAAGAAGAAAGGCTTATGATGAAATAAGACAAGAATTAGAAGTTATTGGTTTTGAATGGACACAAGGTAGTGTCTATGTAAATAAAAATAATGAAAATAATTTGACGCTTGTTTACAAAGCAATTAATAAACTTTCTAATATTGATTGGTTTAAAAAATCAGTTAGGGATATTAGAGCTTTTAAAGTAGAAGATTGGTCAGATTTTACTGATATTGTAAAAGGAGAATAGTATAGTTTCTAAGAAAAGTCAGGTCTTTACACCTGATTTTTTTACTAGGTATTGTTAAAAATATTGATACCCAAAAAAATACTTATATTAAATATGAAAATAGAAATGATACCCAAAATGATACCCAAAATGATACCCAAAATGATACCCAAAAAAATAGGATAAAAATTATTTTAGATTTAGTAAAAGAAAAACCAAGTATAACTATAAAGGAAATATGTTTGAAATTAAAAGTATCTCGTCCAACTATATATAGAGATATGAAATATTTAAAAGAAAATAATGTTTTGGAATATCAAGGAAGCTCTAAAAAAGGAAAATGGATAATAAAAAAGTAGGAGCAATCCTACTTTTTACATATCTAAATATTTTCCTAATTCCTCAGCTATTTCAAAATCAGCAATCTCATCTTGATGAAAGGGAATAAAGTCCTTTAAAAGTTGAGTGGCAAAGAAGTTTGCTTCCTCCTCATAAATATTAGTTTTAAAACCAGTATATTCTCTAAAAAATCTGACCTGCTCACAATCATGTTCAAGAGCATGAAATAGCTCATGACCTACAACAAAAAGTCTTGCAAAATCGTCAAGTAAATTTTGAATAATAATAAGTTTTGAAGAAAAAACTTCTGTATACAAGCCTTTCATCTCAATATTAGCAGAAACAACATCTATCCCTAATCCATTACAAAGACGAATAGGATTTTTAGTTCCAAATTCAAAGTGTAAATCATTAATCAATTTTAGAATTTCTTTTTTTCTTTTGTCTGTCATTTTCTTCATCAGCTCTCTTTTTAAGCAATGCTTTAACAAAAAATTCCTTCAATATTTTTTCTAATTCTATCTTATCATTTTTAGAAGCAGGACGACCATTAAACATCAAAGTTGATGTAGTCATCTTGATATTTTCATATTCTTTTAATTCATCAGGACTTAACTCATATTCTTCTATTATTGAATCATCTTGATTATTTGTTTCCATTGGAACATCATAACCTGTAAGCCAAGCCTCATTCACATTTAAAATTTTTGCAAATAATTCTATCCTATCTCTTTTGGGTTCGTATTCTTTTGACAAATATTGTGAAATAGTAGATTTATTAATTCCAGTCAATTCAGACAATTCAGTGGCTTTCATATTTCTAAAATCTAAAGCCATTCGTAGTCTTTCTGCAAAATCACTTATTAATTTCATATTGACACCTCCATTTAAGTTAATAATAGCACATAACTTTGTAATTTACAAATAAATTTTATAAAAAGTTTGTAAAAACATAAAATAAAAAGACAGGAAACTCCTGTCTTTTTATTTTATACTACTTAATTATCCTTTTAACTTATCAATTAATTTATCTAAAAAGGATTCTTTCCCTTTATATTGTTGAATATTTTCACCTGATACATCCGCAAATTTTACTAAAGCTTCTTTCTCTTCTTTATTTAACTTTTTAGGAACCACTACATGTGTTACTACATACAAACTTTTTGGCAGAATATATTTTAAAATTGACAGGAGAGTATGCAAGTGCAAATAGAATTCATGATGTGTTAAATTTAAGTTTAAGTTATACCTATACCTTAGCAAATAATAATAAGGTTAGAAATAGAGTAAAAAATGGTAGAACAGAATACAATATGGAAGATTTTATCAAAAATTTGGAATTATCATATAATAATAATGTAATAGATAATCCACTTACAAAAGAAGATTTTGAAGTAAATAATTTTCATAATTGGGAAGCAAGAAATGATATAGAAAAGTATTTAGAAAAATTATTGTTAGATGAATTAGGACAGTTCACCTGTATAAAGGATTTAGTGGAGATGTTCAAAGTAAGTAAAACTATATGGTATGAAGCATTAGAAGAAGGCAAGATAATGTATTTTACTATTTCAACCAGAAAAATAATTGTGACTCGCTCATTATTGCCATTTTTAAGAGAAGCTATGTGTGAGCAATATTGAACTATTTTAAGAGATAATGTTAAAAAATTAACACTTTTAACTTTTATTTACTAAAATTTCATTTATTTTATTGACAAATTTAAAAAGAATAAGTATACTTTACTTATAAAAGATTTTATCAATTTTTACTCAAAAAGTATAAAGGGGGAATTATGAAAGCAAAGATTTTATTATGCTCAATGTTAGTATTAGGATCATTATCTTATGCAGCTGAAACAACACCAACAGATTCAGTAGCACAAGAAGTAATGAGTGAAGTAAAAAGCATTGAAGCAGAGTACCAAGAATTAATGCAAAAAGAAGCAGAAAGAAAAGAAGAGTTCAAACAAGAAAAAGAAGCTCTTGAAAAGGAAGTCCAAGAATTAAAAGAAAGACAACTTGGAAGAGAAGAACTTTATGCTAAATTAAAAGAAGATGCAAAAATAAGATGGCATAGAGATGAGTACAAGAAGCTATTGAAGAGATTTGACGAATACTACAACAAACTAGAACAAAAGATAGCAGACAAAGAACAACAAATAGCAGAATTAACAAAATTACTAGAAGTATTAAATTAATCAGGAGGGAACTATGAAAAAAGTTTTAGGATCTGTTTTATTCTTGTTTGCTCTATCATCATTAGCTTATGCAGAAGATGATGCAGCAAAAGTATTGGATAAAATGAGGGATAAAATAGAAAAAGAAGATGCTGAAAAAGCAAAAGCAGTGGAAGCTCAAGCAGCAACAAATACAAATGAGGTTGGAACACCAGTAGTAACAAGCACAGCAGCTTCAACAATGAGTGCAGAAGACCAAAAAGATGCAATGGATATATTAGATAGAATGAGAGCAAAAATAGAAAAAGAGGAAGCAGAAAAGGCAAAACTTGTAGCAGAAGCAAAAGAACTGGGAATGTCTCCTAGCGAAATAGCATCAATGGATAATGTAGATGAAATGCTAAAAGCAAAAAGAGAAGCAGAAGCTAAACCAAAGACAGAAGCAGAAAAATTAGAATTAACAAGAAAGAAAGCTATGGATAAATTAGACTTCTATGAAAGAGTAGTAAGAAGCGTAGCAAGAGAAGAAAATGAAGTAAGTGATTACTATGAAATTATGGGAGAAAAGAAGCAAAGATCAACTGTAATGCTTGGAACTGCACCAGAAGAAGCACCAGCTGAACAACAACAAGTAGAACAAAATGCAGCACCAACAGAAGCTCAAGCGACACCAGAAACAAAAGTGGAAGAAGCTAAATAAAGGGGGGACAATGAATGAAAAATAAAATATTATTTGGAACAATGTTAGCTTTACTTTTAGTAGGCTCAGTTTCATTTGCAGATGATGATGCAGATAAAAAAAGACTATTAGAAGAATATGACAAAATGCAAGAAGAAAAGGCAAAAGAACAACCACAAACAGTAACAGAAGTTGTTGGAGAAAATGGAGAAGTTGAAGAAGTTGCAGTAGCTCCAAAGAAAGCTGAAAAAGATATGACAGAATCTGAAAGAATGGATGTAGAAGTTCAAAGAATTAAAAAAAGAATGTTAGAAATAAATGATAAGATTGAAAACTACAACAAGACAAATGAAATGATTGACAACTTAGAAAAGAATGTTGGGGAATTAGAAAGAAAAGTAAATTACTAAAAAGGAGAGAAACAATATGAAAAAATTAGCGATATTATTAGGAGTACTATCATTGGTAGCTTGTACTGATCAAAAAGTGGTAAATTACAATACAGCAAGACTAGATGTGGTAGAAGATTATTTAAGAAATCATAAATATGTAAAACCTTCTGAAAACTTAGATAAATTAATAGAAGAAGGAAAAATAGAATATGCAGAACAATATGTATCATTAGAAAAGGAGGCTAAACAATGGGAAAGAGAAAAAACTCAACAACAACAATAATGGTAATGTTGTTCTTATTAGTATTTTCTTTACCAGCATTAGCAGTTCAGGCCTTAACAACAACTCAAATGCGTGAAAATAGTATAAGAATAAATGCATTAGAATTAAAAGATATAGATATATTAAATTCAGAAGCACCAAAAGAAATGACAATAGTGTTAGATGAAAGATCATTGAACTTTGATTTTGATAAATCAATAGTAAAAGCACAATATTTTGATTTATTAAAGAATATAAAAGAATTTGTAGAACAAAACAACTATGAAATAACAATAGTAGGACACACAGATTCAATAGGAAGTAACCAATATAACTTTGGACTTTCAAGAAGAAGAGCAGAAGCAGTAAAAGCAAAGTTATTAGAATTTGGATTAGCAGAAGATAGAATAGTTGGAATAGAAGCAATGGGAGAAGAACAACCAATAGCAACTAATGCAACAAAAGAAGGAAGAGCACAAAATAGAAGAGTTGAATTTAAGTTAGTTCAAAGAGAAGCTGTTCAAGGAACAACAGCCACTCCAGCAGCAAGTGAAAATAAATAAGGGAGGAGAAAGACGATATGGGAAATAATAATCTATATAAGATTGAAAATACCTTACGTTCAATAGCAAAAAGATATAAAAGCGTAAAGTATTCACTAGGTTTAGCAATATTATTTTTAATGATGGGAGTAAGTGCATTTTCAGAAGAAGCAGTAGCTCAACAAGAAGTAATGACAAATGAACAAATAGCTGAATCAAAAGAAAATTTAAAAGATTCAATAGGTAACTTACAATCAAAAATTGATAGTGCTAAAAAAGAAAATGAAAAGGGATTAACAGGATTAAAATTAGAATTAATTCAATTAATGGAACAAGGAGACCAAGTAGTAAAATCACCTTGGGCTTCATGGCAATTTGGATTGAATTATATGTACAGTGATTGGAGAGGTACATATAAAGGTAGAGGAGATAAATCTAAAAAGTATCCTTATGAAGGAATATTTACAAGAAGTACAGATCCTTTTGAAAGATATACTTCACCAGAAAGTGCAAACTATAAATTATTAGCTAAATCAGCTAATCCATATTCAGCTTCAACAAGTAATAGAAATGGGCAATTAGGTTATGGTATTGCAAGTACTATACCAGTACCAGAGCCTATTGTAAGTTTGGAATTAAGTGCAGGAATAAGACCGAGAAAAGTTGATAAACAACCATTAAATATACAACTTGATCCAGTAAATGCACCAGCTGCACCAACTTTAAATGTAAGTGCAAATACACCAGTGGCAGTGACACCACCAACAGTGACACCACCAACAGTAACATTGAATTTACCAACACCAAATACTAAACCATTTAACGATTTTAGTTTTAATCCAGATAGATATGGAGATTATGATACAGGTGGTTCAACTACAGATGAGTTAGATGTAAGAGAAGAAGCAAAGTCAGTTTATACTTTAGGAGTAAACCCTAATAGACCAGATATAAATCCTGATAATCTACAGGCTGGAGATTTAAATAATAGGGCACATAGAATAGTAAATGGGGTAGATAAAGGAAGTGATGTAGGTAGTCATCCTAAGGCAACTTTTAGAAGACAAGAAGCAACAGCAGTCTGGCGTATAAATAGTAAAAGAGGTTCTTTAAGATATGAAGATAATGAGAACAAATGGAATTCTAATATGTCAGAGGATGTAAATAATCCAGAAGTTAATGGATTTAATTATGGAGGTAATTCTGCAACAGATAGAGTAGAATTTTATGTTGCAGGAGATATTAAAGGTGATGGCTCAAATATATTAGGTCTAAATCCTAAAAAAAGTGGAGCTGTTGCTTTACATAGTGTATGGAATGGAAGCTATCATGATATAGAAGGACATTTAAAGGGAAGAGCAACAATGTTTTCAATAGAAACATGGCATTCACCTAAGTTAGTATTTAAAAATATAGCTGTGGATATACAAGGTAATGAAAATACATTATTTTACATCTATCCTCATAGTTATCCTGGGTTAGTTAAGAGAGAAGGTACTAATGATTACAATGCTTTTGCACAAAGAGGAGCATTTATTGGAGAAGTAAATGCAGATGTAAAATCTCAAAAGAACGCAATATACTCAGTAATGGGATTATCAGGAGGACTAAATATAACAAGTACAGGTAAATATAGACTAGAAGGTTCTAATAACCTTGTTTATTCAGGATTAGGATATTCACCAAGTTTCCAAAATTTTATAGGGAATAATGCTACAGATGGATGGGTATCTGATAGATATAAAACTGGTATGACACCTGTTATAAATTTAAAAACAGCACCTGAATCTTATGGTGATGGAAATGTAATAATGTATTTTAGTGATCTATTGCCAGATGATACACCTGAATATCCTAAAACAGCTATTTATGATAATGATTATGATAACTGGAAAAAAACAAAAATAGGTATTTTCCAAGGTGAAATTAGAGCGAGTGCTAGAATAGGACAAAAATTAAATATAAATGACACAGGTTCTCAAACAGCAATGGGAAATAAGATTCAAAAGCCAGATGGAACTCTTATAGATGGGGATAATAAATATGTAGAAAACAATGTTGGTATTTTAGCTCAATCTGGTCAAAGAGGAGCAGTAGGAACGAGAGAAATAATTCCTTCTGAGGATTTAGGGGCTGTTAATTATCAAAATGTTAATAAAGATAAAATACATGCTCTATATGTAAATGATATAGATATAACTTTTGGTAAATATTCTAAAGGTGGAATAATGGTAGCTTCTGAAAGAGGAACACAAGTAGATGTTAAAGTTAATGATCCAAGCCACCATACAGATGTAATTAAGGATGGAAGTGGAAATCCTATACCTGGTAAAACAGATAAAGCAACTATTCCAGTTAAGACAGATGATATTCTAGATTATAATATAGGTCATGCAACTTTTACAAATGATAATAAAATTATAAGTTCAACAGTTGAATCTACAAATGAAGCTGCAATAGGAACAATAATAGGATATGCAAAAGGAAGCTGGAAAGATTCAGATACTCGTATGAATAGAGTTTCAGGAGTAGCAGGAATGTCAGCAGCAACAAGAACAGCTTTTGAAAATGCTAAGTCTGAAATAAATTTTGGTACTCCTGTTAGAATGTCAGCTAGATATGCTGAAATAGGTGGTAAAAAATATAATCCAGTTGCTTATGTAGCAGAAGGTGGAAAGATAACTGCTAAAGATACAACTGCTTATGGTTATGGTTCTGTTATAGCTTATGCTAAAAATCAAATGGATGGAGCTACTATAAAAAGTTCTGGTGAAATTAAAATAGATGGAAATATAGAAGCAAAAGATGAATGGGCTGCAAATGATGCAAATACAAATAAAGAAAAATATAAGAATCTTGGTGCTTATGCAGATGGAGAAGGTACTAAAATAGAAGTTACTAAAAATGCAATAGTAAATGGTTTAGGAGCTTTTGCAGATAATAAAGGAAGAGTTGTTATTTCAGGAGCAGCAAGTGTTCTTAATTCTGGGAAATCTACAGCTTTAGCTGCAACAAATGGAGGAAATGTAACATTTGGTGGAGGAAATATCAATGTAGGAAGTAATGCAGAAGATAGTTCAACTCCATTTTATGCAGATACAAATTCTAATTCCAAGATTAACTTTAAAGGTTTAACTAAAGTGAATATGACTAAAGGAACTTTCTTAGTAGGGGATACATCAGAGTATCAAGCAGGAGCAGCTGCAACAAATGCAAATGGTGAAATAACTGGTGGAACAAAATATAATGGAATGTTAAATGTTGAATTGACAGTCAGTGGAGATGCAAAAATTGTTAAAAATACTGTTGGAGGACCTACTGTAACATGGAATGGTCCAGGAAGTTTAGCAACAGATATAAGCACTACAACACATATTAGTAAAATAACTGCACCAGCTGCAAATTATTTAGCATATTATTCAAATGGTAACTATATAATAAATGCTAATGCACAATTAGGAAATTCATCAGCAGCAGATAGTTTTGATACTATAAAAATGACAAGAGAAAAAGTAACAATAAACTCTGGCAAAAAAGTTTACTCTACAACAGGAGTAGGACTTGCAATGGCTTCATCTAAGGGAGCTACAAGTAATGCTGTTTCAGGATATGAAAATAATGGTATAGTTGATATATCAGGTGGAGCAAGAACAAAGGCTGGTATAAATGTAAGTTATGGAACTATTAAGAATAATGGAACAGTAAAATTAGATCATGGTGTTGGTTTATATGGAACAAATGGAAGTAGAATTGAAAATACAAGTAATGGTGTAATAAATGTAACTAATTCTGGCTATGGAATAGTAGGTATGGCAACAGGGCAAACAGCTCAAAATTATGGTAGAGATACAACAGCAGGAACAGCAGTTGAAATAGTAAATAATGGGCAAATAAATGTTGCTGGGGATAATGCTATTGCAATCTATGCTGATGATAACAAAGGTGTAGCATTAAATGAAATTACTGTAACTAACACACATAAAATAACTGTCAGTGGAAATAGAGGCGTAGGTATCGCTCTAAGAGATAGTATAAATTCTGGAGATGGTGGAATAATAAATGTAAGTGGAACAGGTTCTTCTGATATAGTAACAGGAACAAATGGTGTTGGAATCTATGCAGAAAACTCTGAAGTAAAATTAAATAGTAATTATGGTATAGAAACAAAAGAAGGTGGAGTAGGTATCTATGCAGCTAAATCATCTATACCAACAGCTTCAACATTAGAATATAAATATTCTGGTAGTACATCAGGAAGAGGTATGGCAATAGTTTATACTAAGGCTAATACAACTAATAGCACTAATATAAAACTTGTAAATAGTACAGGAACTATTGGTGGATTGATTGGAATATTTGCTAATGGTGGAGGAACTTTTACTAATAATGGAACAATAACTGGTTCATCAACTGCAAAAGAATTTGCAATAATAGGAGAAAATAGTAATATTGTCAATAATGCAGCAATAACTTTGGGAAATGCTTCAAGTATAACAACGCCTAATATAGCATTATACTCAAAAACAAATAATTCTATAACAAATACAGCAACTGTAAAAGTAGGAAATAATTCAATAGGACTTTATGGTTATGCTGTAAATAATAGTGGAGATATTACTGTTGGTGAAAAAGGTTCAGCTATTTATTCACAAGGAGGAAATGTAAATATTACTTCTGGAACAATAAATGTTGGAAAAAATGAAGCAGTTGGAGTTTATACAGCTGGTAATTCACAAACAATTACAAGTAATGCTACTGCAATGAACATAGAAGATGGTTCATTTGGTTTTGCTAATGTAGGTAAAGGAAATACAATAATTTCACAAACACCTAATGTTTCTTTAAAAAATAATTCTATGTATATTTATTCAAAGAATAATGCTACTATTAATAATGCTACTAATTTAAAATCAACAGGAACAACTGGAAATAATTATGGTATTTATGCTTCAGGAACTGTAACAAATACAGGAAATATTGATTTTAAAAATGGATTAGGTAATGTAGGAATTTATAGTACTTATGGAGGAACTGCAACAAATAACGCTACAATTTCAGTAGGGGCATCTGAAGCAGAAAATTCTATATATTCTATAGGAATGGCAGCAGGTTTTATTGGAGATAAAGCCACTCCAGCTTATACAGGAAATATAATAAATAATGGAACAATAAATGTAACAGGAAAAGAAAGTATAGGAATGTATGGGGTTGGTTCAGGAACTACTGTTTATAATGGTACACCAACAAATAAAAGTGCTACAATAAATCTTAGTGCTGATGGAACTATGGGAATGTATCTTGATGAAGGAGCTAAAGGTTACAACTATGGTACAATAACAACAGTTGGAAGTCCTAAAAAAGCTGTTGGTATAGTTGTAAGAAAAGGTGCAGAATTTACAAATGAAGGAACAGTTAATATTAATTCAGCAGGCGGATATGCTTTCTTTAAGGCAAATGGTGGAGTAATAAAGAATTATGGAACTTTTAATATAAGTGGTGGAGCTGGAAAAGAGTACACACCAGGTAATAAACCAACAACTAAGATGGTTGGAGGAGTAGAAATTGAAGCTAAGGCGGGAGCTCAAGAAGCAACAATAAAAGATCCATCAGGAAATATTGTAAAACCAACATTAGTTCCTATAATAGAAGGAAAAAGAAATGCTGAAATATCATCATTAGGAATGTATATAGATACATTAAGAGGAACTAATCCAATAAATGGTTTAGGTGCAATAAAAGTAGCTAAAGCAGATTTAATTATAGGAAGTGAAGCTGCACAAAAAACAACAAGTAAATATATACAAGTATCACAAGATATTTTGAAACCATATAACAAGGTCATAGCTAATAATCCTCAAATAGAAGACTGGGGTATTTATTCTGGAGCATTTACATGGATAGCAACAGGAACAATAAATAAAACAACAGGATTGATAAATAATGTTTATATGGCAAAAATTCCTTATACTAAGTTTGCAGGAAATGAGTCAACACCAGTTGATAAGAAAGATACATATAACTTCTTAGATGGATTAGAACAAAGATATGGTGTTGAAAAATTAGGTTCAAGAGAAAATCAAGTGTTCCAAAAATTAAATGGAATAGGAAATAATGAAGAAGTACTATTCTATCAAGCAACAGATGAAATGATGGGACACCAATATGCAAATGTTCAACAAAGAA
>OGYM01002753.1_pt1 | contig 11126 bp, 8 predicted proteins | sample 1576491 | NCBI WGS metagenome assembly OGYM01 (sample SAMEA3541515, study PRJEB24748) | human gut metagenome | biome: human gut; feature: human-associated habitat; material: faeces | place: China | collected 2012 | reverse complement strand
CCGTCACGGCGCTGCTGGATTTGATTCGTCCGCTCAAAGCTTTTTACTCGGCGGGGGGCGCCCTGCTCAAGGTCGGCAACACAGCTGCGCACTACGGTGAAAAGGACGCCCGCATGGAGGGCTGGGCGCGTATCTTATGGGGGCTTGGCCCGCTGTTTGGCGGCGATAACACTACGCTGCCTGCTGAACAGCAGGCAGAAATCGCGGCGTGGGGCGACCTCTACCGCACGGGTCTTATCCATGGCACCGACCCAAGCCATCCCGAATACTGGGGGGATATCTTCAACTATGACCAGAAGATGGTCGAGACTGCCGCGCTGGATCTGGCGCTCTGCCTTGCCCCGGATATGCTTTGGACACCGCTGACCGACGCCCAGAAGCAGAACGTCTACCGCTGGCTCAATCAGATGAATGCCCACCGCATCCACCCCAACAACTGGCGTTTTTTCCGCATCTTAACGAATATGACCTTTGCACGGCTGGGTCTGCCCTATGATACCGACCAACTGAAGGATGATTTTGGCGTTGTCGAGCATTGCTATACCGGCGGCGGCTGGTATTTTGACGGCAACCCCGGTCAGCTGGACTACTATATTCCCTTTGCCATGCACTTTTACTCGCTCATCTGGTCGGCGCTCTCCCCGCTGGATGCCGATGGCTACGCGACCAAATTCAAGACCCGCAGCGGCGAATTTGCCGGGGATTTCATCCAGTGGTTTTCCGATGACGGCGCGGAGATTCCGTTTGGCCGCAGTCTGACCTACCGCTTCGCCCACGCGGCATTCTTTGCAGCGTATGCGTTTGCAGGGGCGCAGAATGAAACGATCCCATGGGGCGCGGTGCGTCATACCGTGTTGCATAACCTGCACCATTGGTTCCAATGCCCCATCACCGACGCGGCGGGCGTGCTGACCATCGGCTACCAATACCCGAACCTGCTCATGAGCGAACGGTACAACGCCCCCGGCAGCCCCTACTGGGCGTTTAAGGCGTTCCTGTTTTTGGCGCTGCCCGCCGATCATCCGTTCTGGACTGCGCCCGATGTAACAGTTCCGCACCCGGCACAGCAGCGGCAGGACAAACCGCATATGCTCGTCTGCCACGACGGCGGACATATCACGGCGTTCACGGTGGGGCAGCACTGTATGAACCACGGGGCCATCAGCGCCAAGTATGAAAAGTTTGTCTACTCCAACCGCTTTGGCTTCAGTGTTGGCCGCGGCACCGATCTGGAGGACGGCGCGTTCGACAACACATTGGCTGCCAGCCCGGCAGGGATGAACTTCTACCGTATGCGTTACGGCACGGATGACTTTGCCGTGACGGACGCTTACACCTACGCCGCCTATACCCTGCTGCCCGGCACCACGGCGCAGAGCTGGGTCGTACCCTGCGGCGGCAGCTGGCATGTGCGTGTGCATAAAATTGTGACGACTTCACCCGTAGACATTGCCGACGGCGGTTTTGCTCTTTCGGTCGAGGAACCGTTCACCCGCCGCGTCGGAGCCGAGGACGGCAAGGTGCTGCTGCAGCGGGTCGAGGACGTCAGCGGCGGCAAGGCGGTGTTTCTGCCGTGGGGCTGCACGGCGGCGGTCAGTCTGCTGGGCGGCGCACAGACCGAGTTTGTGCGCACCTTCCCCAACACGAACTTGATGGCAAACCTCTGCGCTGTGCCATATTTGAAAGCCACCTTGCAGCCCGGTACGCATATTTTGGTGGACGCTTTCTACGCCCGCCCGGCGGATGCCGATGAACGCGGCGGTTTCGCAGTTAAGCCCTTTGCCGCGTGCAAAGGCGATGCAATCGAGATTTCCTGCGCCGACGGCCGCACAATTCGTATTGATCTGGAGGGCTGAACCATGCACAAAGCTCTGCTGCGCCGCTGGTGCGACGCGATGCTCAAATATCAGCTGCATGACACAGGCGATACCCGGCTGGACGGCGGGCTGCTCTGTCCTGCCTGTATGCGGGTACATGGCCGCAGTGCCGATGCGATTTTGCCGCTGGTGACCCAATGGCAGACCGACGGCGACGAGCGCTGTCTGCATGCGGCGGAAAAGCTGTTCGCATGGTCGGCCAATATGCGCCGCCCCGACGGCAGCATGAACAACGACACGAACAGCAGCTGGAACGGCATCACGGTATTTTACGCAAATGCCTTGGGGGAAACACTGCTTTGGTACGGGGACAAGCTGCCCGCTGCCGACCGCGATGCATGGACAGCCCGCTTTGCCGAGATGGCGGAGTATCTCTGCCAAAATATTGAAAGGATCGGCGGCAATGTCAACTACCCCATCACCTGCGCCTACACAATGGCGCTGGCCGCGCGCCTTTTAGGTGGGGAGCCATTCGCAGCCACGGCAAAGCAACTGGCGGACTTTGCCGTGACACACATTACGGCGGACGGTCTTTTGTACGGCGAAGGTCACCCTATGACAGCCGTAACGCCCAAGAACTGCCGCCCGGTGGATCTTGGTTATAATGCGGAAGAATCGCTGCCTGCGCTGATTCTGTACGCTGAACTGACCGGGGATGAGGATGTAGGCCGCGCTGTGCTGCGCACCGCACGGGAGCACCTCAACTTTATGCTGCCCGACGGCGGGTGGGATAATAGCTTCGGCAGCCGCAGTTACAAGTGGTGTTGGTGGGGCAGCCGCACCTCAGATGGATGCCTTGCGGGCTTTGCGGCCCTGAGCCGCCATGACCCGGTGTTTGCCGCCGCTGTGCAGAAAAATCTGGAATTGCTGAAGCAATGCACTCATGACGGTCTTTTGTACGGCGGACCGATGTATAGAACAGCAGTGGAACCCGCTTGCATCCATCACACATTCTGCCATGCCAAGTCCGTGGCGGCGCTTGTGCATGACGGCTGTCAGTTCCCGGCGGCATTACCCCGGCTGCCCTCTGAAACAGCGGCCGACACGCGGTATTATCCTACCATCGATACGGTTCGCATCGCGCAAGGCAACTGGCGCGCGACTGTGACGGGGTATGACTATGAATACCTGCCCGGCGGTCACCCCACGGGCGGTATGGTGTCCCTGCTGTGGCACGCCGCCCGCGGTCCGGTGCTGGCGGGCAGTATGGACCCTTATCGCCAGAACGAGCCGAACAATATGCAGATGCCGCGCTGGCAGTTTGACATTTGCACCACGCCGCGCATCGAACTGCGCCGCGACGGTAAAACCTATTGCAGCAGCAACGATTTGACTGCCGCTTTGACTGTGGACAAAAATGAGACGAGCGCAGGCGGCAGACTGCGCACTGCGGCCCAAGACGCCGCCGGATGGTACGATTTTGCCGTTTCTGTAATGCCGGGAAAAGTTACCGTGACGGGTCACAGTGAGGACGCGGACGCAAGGTTTATCCTGCCCGTCATCTCGCCGGAGGGGGAAAATGTTGCGTGGCAGGATGTCAACACCGTGCGCATCGGCAGCGGTCCCGCTGCCCTGACCGTGCAGGCAGACCGCCCGCTGACCCTGCCGCCGGAGTACGGCACACCCGTCCGCTTCCGCCGCCTGTTCAACCCTGTGGGTGGTTTTCAATCGGTAGTGCTGACCCTGCCCGCCGAGCATCCATTCACTGTCACGCTGAGAATTGGAAAGAAAGAATGAACGATATATTGCTTAAAATCACAAACGGCGACACAACACTGGCGCAAGCCTGCAACCACCTTGTCTACCCGGCAGCCTACGCACCCGGCGATAGTATTACCATGACCGTGCCGGAACCGGGGTACTATGCCATCCGGCTGGACGATGCCATGAATGAGGAATTTGTCTACATGAAAGAAACTTCTTTCACGCTGGAAATTCCCTTTGCGGAAGCGCGAATCAGTTACAGCCCGCGAGCTTTTTCCGGACCGATGCACTATCTGTCGGCACGGTCCGCGTGGACTGAGGAGATCGCAGCACCGCGCAATCTGGCCCGCAACGGTTATGACTGCCACGGCAATACGTCCTGCTACCCCCACACATGGGCCAATGTGGAAACGCGGAGGGAAGCCGTTTTTGCCGCCCGCAATGCCATTGATGGCATCATCTGCCCCGAAAGCCACGGTGCCTACCCTTACCAAAGCTGGGGCATCAACCGTGATCCGGAAGCGTGCTTGACGCTGGAATTCGGCCGCCCGGTCAGAGCAGATACATTGGTGCTGACGACCCGCGCGGACTTTCCCCACGATGCGTGGTGGAAAAGCGCGAGAGTCACGCTTTCAAACGGAGATACACGGATTCTTACGCTGGAAAAATCCCCCGAAGGCAAGGAGCAGCGCTTTGATTTGGGCGGCGCCGTCATCACAAGTCTGCTGCTGGACAATCTAAAAAAGGCCAACGACCCTAGCCCATTCCCGGCGCTGACACAACTGGAAGTATGGGGAACGAATGTATGCGATTAGAATGTGTGACCTCTGCCGCACACCCGATGTATACGCAGACGATGGCACTGTATAAAAAAGCTCCCCGCCCTATGAGCAACGCGAAGCACCGTCCCAAGAGTGTATTTTAGGAGAGGAATTTTACAACTTTACGACGGTGTACAGCGGCAAACGATTTGTCGGACTGGTGCTGTATTGGGAAACCGCAGAGTATCTGTATATCGAGCATTTTTGCATTTTGCCGGCTTTGAGAAATCATCATTATGGGCAGCGGACGTTGGAGCTGCTGGCGGAATTCGGCAAGACCTTGATTTTGGAAATCGATCCGCCGATGGATGCGATTGCCTGCCGCCGCAAAATGTTTTATGAGCGCTGCTGCTTTGCCGAGAATCCTTTCTCGCACATACACCCGCCCTACCACGCTGAAAATCGCGGTCATGCCCTTGTCGTTATGACGTTTTCCCTACCGATTCCGCAGGAAAAATACAACGACTTTTACCGTTATCTAACTGAAAAAGTCTTGAAGAACGTCTTTTGACGAAGTGGACAAATAAATTATATCGCATGATAGCAACTGTGTGCAATCGTAAGTTGTACTCGCTGGTGTTAAGTTATACGAATCGCAGCAAAACCACAGTGGGAAAAATCCTGCTTTTTGTGTTTTACGGATAGGATACGATAGTATCTTAGTATTTTATTTAGTATTTATTTGTGTTGGATTTACCTGTACAGGGAAATCCAGTCTAGGTAAAAGCCTTTGTGGTAAAATAAAAAATCCCCGGAAAGCGGGGATTTTGGGGCGGTATTTGGCGGGACGGTACACTGCGCCGATAGGCTGCGAACTCCCGCAAATCGGGGCGTTTCTCGCGGCGACAAGGGCGGTGTGCAGGAGTGCCGCGGAGTGGTGCTTGTGTACAACTTATTGATGGAGAACAAAACTTATATACTGGTTCATAGGGCTTTTCACTTGCGAGAACCCTGCGGTGTAGGTATCTGCATTTCTCAATGATACCAAAGCTGCGCATTTATTTGAGCGATACTGACGAGAATCCGTATCACGAATTCGCCCCCAAAACTGCCCCCAAAAGGGTTTGGAACGGGTCAGCACCGTATAGCACCTTTTTGTACACATGGGACAAAATCTATTCCGAGCCTTGGTACACAACACCACCAAACCCAACAAAACATCACTATAACGCACGATTTTTAGATTTCTCATAACCCGGAGGTCGCAGGTTCAAGTCCTGTCCCCACAACCATATGAAGAACGGTAGAACGTCAGGTTTTACCGTTCTTTTTCTTTTTTCGTGGTAACAAGTCAATTTTTTATTCAGCCGGTATTTCCGTGGCGGCAAAGCCAATGATGGAATTCATTGCGTTTGCTGCCTGTACCCTCCCATCATTGATAAGATGGGCATAGTAACGGTCAAGGGTTGCAGGGTCATCACCAACAAAGTCCGCCACGGAAATTTTATCAACCCCGTTATGCAACAGCAAAGAAACAACCGTATGCCGGAATTCACATCATGCAGAAGTAAACGAAAAACATAAAACCGGAGGCCGCCGCAAAGCCCCCGGTTTTATGCGTAAACAGCAGCGATTTTCGTTGCATTGCCTGCCCGGCTGCGGTACAATAGTAGTGCTGCGGCAAGGAGGTACAACGATGAAAACAACAGCTATGGCGGCGGAAGAGCGCGTGCACTATATGACACAAGCACCGGTGCGCCGCCTGATTTTGAAAATGTCTGCGCCCACGGTTATCAGTATGCTGGTGACAAGCTTTTACAATATGGCCGATGGCGTGGCAAGCGTCGGTGGTGGCCGCCGCGCGGCAGGGATTGTTTTTGATCCCGGTCATCTTTATCCTGCCAAATCTTTTAGGGCTTGCAGGCGTGGAGTACGCCCAGCCCGCCGCGGATCTGCTGGCCTTTGCGCTGGCGCTGCCTATGGGGCTGTCCGTGCTGAAGACGTTTCGCAGTGATGCGCCGACACCGGCGCACACTTTACGCGAAGAATAGAAATATGGAGGAAAAGTATGTTAGTACCTGTTTTACTTTTTATCGTCGGTCTGCTGTTCCTGATTAAGGGCGGCGACTGGTTCGTCGACGGCGCATCTGCGCTGGCGCGGCGTTTTCACCTGCCGGAGCTGCTGATTGGCGCGACGGTCGTTTCCATCGGCACAACGCTGCCGGAGGTCATGGTTTCCACGATGTCGGCGGTTTCCGGCCACGGCGAGATTGCCTACGGCAATGCCATCGGTTCGGTCATCTGCAACTCGGCGCTGATCGCAGCCATCACGATTGCCGTGCGCCCTGGCAAGGTTGACCCCAAGACGCTGAAAACGCCGGTTATCTTCTTCTTTATCGCCGCCGCCATCTACTGCGTGGCTGCCTACGGCTTCGGTGAATTTACCCGCCCGATGGGCTTTATCATGCTGGCAATGTTCGTGGCCTACATGGTCGCCAACGTCCGGCAGATGAAGAACGCCCCCGCTGAGGAACACGCCGAAGAGGAAGAGCTGATCCCCTTGTCCAAGACGCTGATCCTGCTGGTCGCCGGTGCGGCGCTCATCGCCGTTGGCGCAAATCTGCTCGTTGATAATGGTACGCTGATCGCCCAAGCGCTGGGCGTGCCCGAAAGCGTCATCGCCCTGACCTTTGTCGCGCTGGGTACTTCTTTGCCGGAGCTGGTCACGGCCATTACTTCGCTGATTAAAGGTCACAGTGATTTGTCCGTTGGCAACGTCGTCGGCGCAAACGTCTTCAACCTCGTGCTGGTCAGCGGTGTTTCCGTTACGCTGGCTCCGTTCACCATCCCGCAGAGCTCGACGCTGTTCGGAGTAAACTCCAGCCTGGTGTTAGACCTGCCGGTCATGCTGGCCGTCATGCTGATCATGACAGTACCTGCCCTCGTCAAAGGTAAGATGAACCGCGCACAGGGTATTATTTTGCTGGCCATTTACGCAGCTTTCTGTGCAATCCAGTTTACGATGTAAACGCTAATTACAATAATCACTGGGGCGCTGCCGGGAAACGGCAGTGCCTTTTTTTGTGGGGAGAGCCGTCTTGCGCGGTGCTGCCAGGTAGTTTGCCGGGCACGCTGCTGGGTAAAGTCCTGCCCAAAGCGCGGAAAGAACAGCTGCCCACGATGTTCTGGCTATGTTCCATCGGCGTCAACTCAGTCATCAAGGCGTCGGGCATGACGGCGGTTGTGCTGGCACTTTTGGTGGGCTTATATTTTTTGATATCTGGTCTGCAACACAAGTCGGCGACAATACATTGTCAAAAGATTGCACAAACGCCCCCGCCCAAACAAGACTTTGTTGGGCGGGGGCGCTCATTTTACTCTTTTATTTATCTCTTGCCCAATCGGTACTTGAAATCTTCGTAGCCGAAGGATACGATGCTACGGGTGGTGCCGCTGGCGGCGCGGGCAAAGATAGCGGGCAGAGGCATGCCGTTGAAGGTATTATTTTTGCAGGTGGTATAGATTGCCATATCGCCGAACACCAGCAGATCTCCCACGTTGGGAACGGCGTCCACGCCGTAATCCCCGATGACATCCCCGGCCAGGCAGGTCGGCCCGGCAAGGCGCACGGTGCAGGGCTTTTCTCCCGGTTCGGCTGCGGCAAACAGCGGCGGGCGGTAGGGCATTTCGATCACATCCGGCATATGGCAGGCGGCGCTGGCATCCAGAATGGCGATGGTTGTATCGCCGTTCTGCACCACATCCAGCACGCGGCTGAGCAGGAAGCCCGCGTTCAGGGCGCAGGCTTCGCCAGGTTCCAGATAGACCGTCACGCCCCAGTCCTGCTGGGCGCGGGTGATGCAGCGTTCCAGCATGGCGATATCGTAACCGGGGCGGGTGATATGGTGCCCACCGCCAAAGTTGAGCCACTGCATCCGAGGCAGCAGGTCACCGAATTTTTGGGCCACAGCGTCCAGCGTCGTGGCCAGCGCATCGGAGTCCTGCTCGCACAGGGTGTGGAAGTGCAGGCCATCCAGCAAATTGGGCAGCGCGGGGTTCGCCGCTACTGCGGCGTTCCACTGGGCGCGGGTGGTGCCAAGGCGGCTGCCCGGGGCGCAGGGGTCGTAAATTGCATGGCCTTCCTGCGTGGAGCACTCCGGGTTCAGCCGCAGGCCCACGCTCTTGCCCGCCGCCTTTGCTGCCGGGCCGAACTTTGCCAGCTGGCTGGGCGAATTGAACACGATGTGGTCGGCGTACTGCAGCAGCTCCGCGAACTCGTCTGCCCGGTAGGCCGCGCAGAACACATGGTTCTCTTTTTCCGGCAGCTCTTCTTTGCCAAGGCGGCTCTCGTACAGGCCGCTGGCCTCGGTGCCCGCCAGATAAGGAGCCAGCACCGGGTAAACATTAAAGTTGGAAAAAGCCTTCTGTGCCAGCAGAATTTTGCAGCCGGTGCGCTGCTGCACCCCCAGCAGAAGTTCGCCGTTGCGGCGCAGCTGCCCTTCGTCCAGCAGGTAGCAGGGGGTGGGCAGAGAGGCAAGCGCTTCCCAAGAAAGGTTTGCAAGGCCCGCAAAGGGCGGGCGGGTATCGGCCAGCCGCATCAGTCCACCAGCGCCGGGCTGTGGCTCTCGGAACGGGGCAGGCCGTACTTGTCCAGAGCGTCCAGATACGGGTCCGGATCAAACTCTTCCACAGTGTGCACGCCCTTGGTGGTCCACTTGCCGGTGAGCAGCATCAGTGCGCCGCACATGGCCGGTACGCCGGTGGTATAGCTGATGGCCTGAGAGCCGACCTCCTTGTAGCACTCCTGATGGTCGCACACATTATAAATATAGTAGGTCTTTTCCTTGCCGTCCTTCTTGCCGGTGAAGATGCAGCCGATGTTGGTCTTGCCCTTGGTGCGGGGGCCAAGGCTGGCGGGGTCCGGCAGCAGAGCCTTGAGAAACTGGATGGGCACGATCTCCTGCCCGTTGAAGTTGACCGGGGTGGTGGACAGCATGCCCACATCCTCCAGACAGCGCATGTGGTCGAGATAGCTCTGGCCAAAGGTCATGAAGAAGCGGATGCGCTTTGCCTCCGGGATGTTCTTGGCAAGGGACTCGATCTCCTCGTGGTGCAGCAGGTACATATCCTTGTCGCCCACCTGATCGAAGTTGTATTCCCGCTTGATGCTCATAGCCGGGATCTCCACCCAGTGGCCGTTCTCCCAGTAGCTGCCGGGAGCGGACACCTCGCGCAGGTTGATCTCCGGGTTAAAGTTGGTGGCAAAGGCATAGCCATGGTCGCCGCCGTTGCAGTCCAGAATGTCGATGGTGTCAATGGTGTCGAACTCGTGCTTTTTGGCGTAGGCGCAGTAAGCCTGGGTCACGCCCGGGTCGAAGCCGCTGCCCAGCAGGGCGGTCAGGCCGGCTTCCTCAAACTTCTTTGCGTAGGCCCACTGCCAGCTGTAATCAAAGTAGGCGGAGAAGCCTGCTTCCTTGCAGCGCTTCTCGTAGATGGCACGCCACTGGGGGTCGTCGGTGTTCTCCGGCTCGTAGTTGGCGGTGTCCATGTAGTTTACGCCGCAGGCAAGGCAGGCATCCATGATGGTCAGATCCTGATAGGGCAGGGCAATGTTCATCACGAGGTCGGGCTGATAAGCCTTGATGAGGGCGATCACCTCGTCCACCTTGTCGGCATCCACCTGTGCGGTGGTGATCTTGGTAGCGGTTTTGGGGGCCAGCTCTGCAGCCAGCTTGTCGCACTTGGACTTGGTACGGCTGGCGATGCAGATCTCGGTGAACACCTCGGGTACCTGACAGCACTTGTGGATGGCAACGGAGGCCACGCCGCCGCAGCCGATGATCAGAACTTTGCTCATGATTTTTCTCCTTTATGTCAATGTGTGCAAATTCGGTCAGACCTGAAAGCCGGGCCAGCCCTTGTCCAGCGCGATCAGCGTTTCGCGCAGCACCTTGCAGGCGGTGGCGGTGGAAACGCCGGTGGTATCCAGCGTGGGAGCCAGCTCGTTGAGGTCTGCGGCTACGATGTTGGCTTTCGTCACGGTGCGGATGGCATCCAGCAGCTGCAAAAAGCTCACGCCGCCGGCTTCGGGCGTGCCGGTGCCGGGGAAGCAGGAGGGGTCCAGACAGTCGAGGTCGATGGTCAGGTAGACGGGCACCTTGCTCTCGCACAGCTGTTCCGTCAGCTCGGCAAGGCCGGTAAAATCGAATTTGTGCATCTCGGTGTGCTGGGCTGCAAACTCGAACTCGGCGCGGTCGCCGCTGCGGATGCAGAACTGATGGATGCGGCCGTCGCCCACCAGCTCATGGCAGCGGCGCAGCACGCAGGCGTGGCTCAGCTTTGCACCAAGGTAGTCGTCCCGCAGGTCGGCGTGGGCATCAAAGTGCACGATGTGCAGATCCGGATATTTCTTCACAGCAGCCCGCACGGCACCCAGCGTCACCAGATGTTCACCGCCCAGCAGCAACGGGAACTTGCCGTCCTGCAGGATCTCCTCTGCGCGGGCTTCGATGTCCGCAAGGGCGCTCTCGCTGGAGCCGAAGCACAGCTCCAGATCGCCGCTGTCGAAGATGTCAAAATCGGTCAGGTCGGCATTCTGGTAGGGGCTGTAGGTCTCCAGACCATAGCTTTCGTGTCGGATGGCCGCCGGGCCGAACCGTGCGCCCGGGCGGTAGCTGGTGGTGGAATCGTAGGGCGCACCGTACAGCACGATGCTGGCGGCGCGGTAGCTGCTGTCACAGCCGATGAAGTTTTCAATGTTGGGTTGCATCAGTGTTCCTCCACT
>OGYM01002743.1_pt1 | contig 11162 bp, 8 predicted proteins | sample 1576491 | NCBI WGS metagenome assembly OGYM01 (sample SAMEA3541515, study PRJEB24748) | human gut metagenome | biome: human gut; feature: human-associated habitat; material: faeces | place: China | collected 2012 | reverse complement strand
AGCACCAACTGTAACATTGATAGGTTTCCTTTCAATCATCTATGCGGTGATTCACCCGAGAGCACACTGGTGGTGGATTTGCTTGAAAAGCTTTTGGAGGCCGGCTTTAGCAGGGAAAGTGCCCTAAAGCTGATGAACTCTGCCATGGTCATATCGGCGGGCGAGGAGTCCTATTCCACGGTTGATTTTGCTACGATAGACATGTACACAGGTGAGCTTGAGCTTACCAAAACAGGCGCCGCACCGTCATTTATCAAATCAGGGAAACAAGTAAGTGTTATAGAAAATGAATCCCTCCCGGCAGGGGTCGATGTCTGGCAGGAGAGCAAACATTCAAAAAATACACTTCAAAGTGGCGATTTCCTTGTCATGGTGACGGATGGTGTGCTAGAATATCTGCATGTAAAGGACAGACAGGGGAAACTTATGGATATCATCGCAGGCGTCAAAAGTGACAATGCAGGCGTGATGGCGCAGGAAATTCTGGACAGGGTGCTGCTTAACACAGGTGGATACGCCATGGATGATATGACTGTAGTTGCAATAGGAATCTGGGAAAAATAATGATTAGACGGACAAAAGAATATATTCTGGAAAACAAAATGATAAAAAATCACAGCACGGTGCTTGTTGCGCTGTCGGGCGGTGCGGATTCGGTCTGCCTTCTGCTGGTGTTAAATGAGATAAAAAGACAGTGCGCAAATGAGCTTGATTTTGCGTTGGAGGCAGTACATGTGGAGCATGGCATCAGAGGAGCCGAGAGCAGGGAGGATGCGAGGTTTGCGTCAGACCTTTGCGAGAGGCTTAACATACCGTGCCATGTGCATTCTGTGGACGTACCGCAATATGCAAAAAGTCATGGACTCGGACTGGAGGAGGCCGCCAGGATATTGCGTTATGAAGCGTTTGAAAAGGAAGTCGCCAGGATATTGCGCTATGAGGCGTTTGAAGAGGAGGCTGGCAGATATCCTTGCGAAACTGCCGATGCATCAGACAAAAAGCAGGGTAACAGCAGGCAGGCAGTCGTTGCAGTTGCGCACCATATGGAGGACAACGCAGAGACAGTTCTTTTTCAGATGCTGCGCGGAAGCGGAGCGAAGGGACTCGCCGGCATGCATCCGGTTTCCGTGAAGAACGGTGTCACCTATATCAGGCCGCTTTTATCAGCAACACGCGCACAGATAGAGGAATATCTAATGGAAAACGGACAGGCTTTTGTCACCGATGCCACAAACACTGACACAGCCTACTCCAGAAATAAGCTGCGCCATGATGTGTTTCCGCTGCTTTTGCAGATAAATGACAGGGCGATAGAGCATATCAATGAGAGCGCAGGACAGCTTGCGGTGATGAATGATTTTTACGAGGAGCGGCTAAAAGAGGCGTGCGACAGCATGGTTTCAAAAAAAGAAGGCAGGGTGATACTTGAAATCAGTCGCTTTGAGAGCCTGCATCCGGCATTAAAAAGCGGAGTAGCGCGCGAGTGTATACATCTGGCGTCAGGGCGGCTCAAGGACATCACGAGCACGCATATCGGTGCCCTTGTGAAGCTTGCAGGGCAGCAGTCGGGCAGAAAAATCAATCTGCCGTATGGCATTATTGCGGAAAAATCATTTGGCGAGGTGATACTCTTCGCCGAAAGGTGTGACGATGAAAAAGAAGAAATTCACATTACGCAAAAAGAGCTTGAGGCACTGAGTGCCACGGGAGCGCAAAAAAACATAAAGCTTTCGGCAGATGGCTCGTATGTCACACTTTGTATACAAGATTTTAATGGTAAAATGGACGAAATTCCCAAAAAACCATATACGAAATGGTTTGATTATGATAAGATGAAGAAAGGCTTTGAAATAAGAACAAGAAAAGCCGGTGACTATATAATTGTGGATGACGAGGGTCATCATAAGAAGCTGAAGCAGGTATTTACAGGTGATAAAATTCCTGCACAGCAGAGAGCGGGGCTGTGGCTTATAGCCCATGAATCACTGGTGCATGCCATTATCGGATATAGATCCGGCTGCAGCGCACTTGTCACACCACAGACAGGAAAAGTACTTAAGATCACATTTTACGGAGGAAAACAAAATGGATTTTTCAAAAAAATATGATATTTCGGTTTACCTGACAGAGGAGCAGCTCAATAAGCGTATTGCAGAGATTGGAGCGCAAATCACAGAAAAATACAGGGGACAGTCAGTATATCTCATTTGCATACTCAAGGGCTCAATATTCTTTACCACTGAGCTTGCAAAGAGAATTGATTTGCCTATGACTATGGATTTCATGTCGGTATCCAGCTATGGCTCAGGCACAGAGTCATCAGGCGATGTCAAGATTAAAAAGGACCTTGAGCATTCTATCGAGGGAGAGAATGTCATCATCATAGAAGATATCATTGATTCGGGAAATACTCTTAGCAGGCTTTCAAAGCTCCTTGCCAAAAGAAACCCGAAGAGTCTCACAATCTGTACACTTTTGGACAAGCCTGAGCGCCGTGTGGTTGATGATGTAAATGTAGACTACGTGGGCTTTGTGATTCCTGATAAGTTTGTGGTAGGCTATGGCCTTGACTATGATCAGAGGTTCAGAAATCTGCCTTACATCGGCTTCGTCGAGGGCGAAATAAAATAAAAAGGAGAAGTAAATTGAATAAACAAAAAAGCGGTATGCGCGGAATAGGCGTATACATTATCATTGTATTTGCAGTAATCTGCATCTGGTACTGGCTGAGCGCCGGGGCTACATCAAACTCTTACACACAGAGTCAGTTCGAGAAGGATCTTGACAAGAATCAGGTGAAGAGCGTAAAGGTAGTGCAAAACAGGGAGATACCGACAGGAAGTCTGGAGGTGAAGTTCAAGGATGGCACATCAAAGGTGCTTTATGTATCAGATGTAAACAATATCGAAAAGACCATGACAAAAGCAGGGTACACCGACTATACAGTTGCGGATGTTCCGGCTGAGAGCTGGATTATGACACTGCTTCCGTATCTTTTGGTATTCGGAGCCATGTTCATACTCTTTGCAGTGATGAACAACAACGCAGCAGCACAGGGCGGCGGTGGCAAGATGATGAACTTCGGCAAGAACCGTGCGAAGCTCACTACACAGGAGGAGAACCATATCAAGTTTTCTGATGTAGCAGGCCTAAAGGAGGAAAAGGAGGAGATTGCAGAGATAGTTGATTTCCTTCGTGATCCGGGAAAATACACCAGACTTGGAGCAAGAATCCCAAAGGGTGTCCTTCTTGTAGGACCTCCGGGAACAGGTAAGACTCTCCTTGCCAAGGCAGTAGCCGGAGAGGCAGGGGTACCGTTTTTCACCATTTCAGGATCTGATTTCGTGGAGATGTTCGTCGGAGTCGGAGCCTCACGAGTGAGAGATTTGTTTGAGGATGCCAAGAAAAATGCGCCTTGTATCGTATTTATCGATGAGATTGATGCAGTAGCCAGACGCCGTGGCACAGGAATGGGCGGCGGACACGACGAGCGTGAGCAGACATTGAACCAGATGCTTGTCGAGATGGATGGCTTTGGTGTCAATGAGGGCATTATCGTCATGGCAGCCACAAACCGTGTGGATATACTTGACCCTGCTATCATGCGTCCGGGACGTTTCGACAGAAAGGTTGTAGTAGGCAGACCGGATGTGGGCGGCAGAGAAGAAATTTTAGGTGTCCATGCCAAGAAAAAACCTCTTGCAGAGGATGTAGACTTAAAGCAGATTGCACAGACTACCGCAGGCTTCACAGGTGCAGACCTTGAGAATCTGATGAATGAGGCAGCAATCCGTGCAGCGAGCGAAAACAGAGAATATATCACACAGGATGATATCAGAAAATCCTTCGTCAAGGTTGGTATCGGAGCTGAGAAGAAGAGCCGTATCATCTCTGACAAGGAAAAGCGCATCACAGCCTACCACGAGGCAGGACATGCAATCCTTTTCCATCTGCTTCCGGATGTGGGACCTGTATACACAGTTTCAATCATCCCTACAGGAGCAGGCGCAGCAGGCTACACCATGCCTCTGCCTGAGAAGGATGAGATGTTCAACACAAAGGGACGTATGCTTCAGGAAATCGTAGTAGACTTAGGCGGTCGTGTCGCAGAGGAACTTGTGTTTGACGATATCACCACAGGTGCATCACAGGACATCAAGCAGGCTACAAAGCTTGCGCGCGAGATGGTTACCAAATACGGTATGTCAGACAATATCGGCCTTATCTGCTATGCCGATGATGAGGAGGAGGTCTTCATCGGACGAGACCTCGCCCATGCAAAGAACTACAGCGAGGGCATAGCATCGGCAATCGATGTCGAGGTAAAGCGCATCATCGACGAGTCGTACGACAAGGCAAAGAGCATGATAGCAGAGTACCGCGATGTGCTTGACAGATGTGCAGCACTTCTTCTTGAGAAGGAGAAAATCACAAGAGATGAGTTTGAAGCACTGTTTGACGAGGACAGCAAAACAACAGTTGAACATAATGTTTAAAAAATAGCTATACTTTTATGCAGAATGACTATATGAAAAATATTGAATATGACTAAAGAACTATACAAATTGCATAAAAACAAACCGCGATTTTTATGCAATTTGTGAACACTTATCGTTATAACCGTGATATTATAATAACCGTAAAAACCCCCCAATACATTATATAGTTTTTGCTATACCCCATAGTAAAAATACCTTCTCCTAAAAGGCAGCGTTCGAAGCTGTCTTTTTTATTATCTGAAATTATTCAAAAATTTTATTCTGAAAGATATTTCCCCATGATGAATCGTGTATATAATAGTTGGAAACAGGAGGGCAGGCATGAAAAAAACAAATGACACTCCAATGGAAGATTTTCAGGCATTATATAACCGACAGGTGAATCGTGTTTATAGACTGGCACTGGATAAATAATAAAAGAAAAAAGACTTGTCACAGAATAAAAATTATGCTATAATTCTGAATTGTCAGAGTGCTTTGCATTCTGATGGAAATGGGCAGATTCCCGAGTGGCCAAAGGGGACAGACTGTAAATCTGCTGCAAATTGCTTCGGTGGTTCGAATCCACCTCTGCCCATTCTTTTAAGACCGACATTGAGTCGGTCTTTTTTTATGCAGATTATTAAAAAATGAAATAAGGTATTGTTGGAAAATCTTAAAAAGAATGTGCATAAAGTATAAGCGATTATGCGGATAAAATAATAAAATATTGTCAGTCGCGGTGCGCACAGCGCGCAGTAGATTCACGCTCGATCAGTTTAGGACGCAGCAGCGTTTTACTGATCGGGATGTGATGGATCAGGGAATTTAAAATATCATAAGCGCAACGGCCAAGTTCGTTGCGTTCCTGGCGGATTGTGGTAAGCGGCGGGTCAAAAGTGGCAGCAATGGATATGTCGTCAAAACCAACAACACTGACGTCTTCCGGCACGCGGAATCCGCGCTTCGTACATTCGTCAATGACACCTTTGGCAATCAGGTCATTGCCGCAGACCACGGCAGTGGCACCGGCGGAAAGAAATCCGGGAACATGATATTTGGCACTGTCGGATACATAGTAGCCGTAAGCTGTCAGATCCTTCTGCACAGGAAGTGAGGCAGCAGCCATAGCACTTTCGAATGCCTCCTGCCGCTGGTCAGAAACCAGTGAGTATAAGGAACCGTTTAAGAATGCAATGTTTTTATGCCCGAGATTAACCAGATGATTTACTGCCATGGTGATGCCTTCGTAGCTGTCGGTTCCAAGATAGCAGACATTTGGATTGCCAGAGATGAAATTGTCCAAAAGCACAGTTGGCATGGTAGTGTTTTCCAGCTGCTTGATCCAGGAATCATGCAATGCAAGACCCATCAGAAAGGCTCCGCAATAGCCGTTTTTCAACAGAAAGGTATCGTATTTTTCCTCTTCCTGAAATGCCGGGGTGATGGGAAGAATATCAACATCCCATTTGCGGCGGAACGCATTCTGTTTGAAGCCGAGAACTATGTCATATCCGAATTCATCAATTGTTTCGTAATTCATATTTTCTATGAAAATGCAAAGCTTGCGGTTTTCCACTTTCTTGGAACGCTTGGTGCTGTATCCCATCTCCACAGCGGTATCGAGAACCATCTGCCGCAGCTCATCACTTATGTCACTTGCGCCGTTTAAACCTTTGGAGACTGTGCTTACAGAAACTCCAAGACGATTGGCAATATCTTTGATTGTAGCCATATATTTTCTCCTGTGATTTCTTATGTTTAAATGATTATAAATCAGTTTGGGAAACTGTGCAATTCTTTCTCAAAAAAAGTTTCGAAAAAACAGAGCAATAATGTTGTGAATATATACAAAAACACGATATAAAATACGTGAAAAGTGGGGAAAATGGTGTCCGAAAACGCAAAATCATTGACAAAATGACGTAGAGAAACTAAAATTAAGACAGATACGAAAAAACACGAAACAATCCGAAAAGATTTTTAGATGGTTTTTCCAATAATCCGAAGGAGAATTCGTGATTTAAAAGACGGGGTGAAGAATCTTGGAAGGACAGGAAGTAGCAAGAGGTTCCGGAATCCTTCTTGCAGTATCAAGCCTACCGTCAGAGTATGGTATTGGCACTCTGGGTGATGCAGCATTCCATTTTGTGGATCTGCTGGTGGATCTGAAACAAAAGTACTGGCAGGTGCTTCCTGTCGGACCTACAAGTTTTGGGGATAGCCCATATCAGAGCTTGTCGGCATTTGCCGGAAATCCTTATCTGATTGATCTGGATCAGCTTGCCAGAGAAAAGCTTCTGACGCCGGAGGAAATCCGGAGCCATTACTGGGGAACACAGAAATCTGCCATTGATTATGCAGCACTCTTTGAAAACAGGACGCTGGTTCTGCAGAAAGCATTTGGTCGGTTTGACGAACACGAACCGGAATTTCAGCAGTTTGTAGAAGAAAACAGGGACTGGGTCGAAGATTATGGACTGTATATGGCACTGAAAGTATCCAATGGAAACCAGAACTGGCAGAGCTGGCCGGAAAATATTCAAAAAAAACAACCGGTTGCGCTTGCAAAGTGCCGAAAAGAGATGTATAATAACATCATGTTTTGGGTGTTTTGCCAATACAAGTTCTTCCAGCAGTGGGGAAAACTTAGGGAATATGCCAACAGCAAAGGAGTCCAGCTGATCGGAGATGTACCATTTTATGTGGGAAAGGACAGCGTGGATACCTGGATGCATCCGGAACAGTTTTTACTAGATGAGAATGGCGAAGCTGCTTATGTGGCAGCTGCAATTCCGGATAAGTTTTCCGAAACAGGTCAGGTATGGGGAAATCCACTGTATAACTGGCCTCTCATGCAGGAGGATGGGTTTTCCTGGTGGAAACGAAGAATGCAGATCAGTACAAAGCTCTTTGATGTAATCCGGATGGATCATTTCATCGGGTTCGTCAAAAATTATATGGTTCCGAAAGATGCCACGGATGCTTCCGGCGGACGGTGGATGAAGGGACCGGGGCGCAAACTGACTGACGCTTTGAATTCCGTTTTGAATGGAACAACAGTGATCGCCGATGATTACGGCGGCAAGGCATTGATACCGGGAGTGAAAAAACTCCTTGCAAAGACAGGGTGGCTGGACACAAAAGTTCTGATGTTTGCATTTGACGGAGATCCGTCCAATGAACATCTGCCACATAATTATCCGGGAAGCCACACAGTGGTATACGCGGGAACGCATGACAATGATACGATTGTAGGATATTTCAGGGACAAGACAGAATATGAACTGGCTTATCTGTATGAATATCTCAACATCAGCAGTCAGGAAGAAATCCCGGATGCACTGATCCGGTGTGCATACGCAAGTATTGCAGATATCGCGATCATACAGATGCAGGATTTGCTGAAACTCGGGAACGAGGCAAGAATGAATGCACCGTCTACCGTGGGGTATAACTGGCGGTGGAGATTGAACAAAGAACAGCTCGCGGAAAGCCGCCGGGCGTGGATACGGAATCTTGCGGCGGTATACCGCAGATGACGCAGAAATTACGATATAGAGCGCAGAGGCGCTTTATATAGATACTTTTGAACTATCATTTTTGAAAAAAGGAGAGGAAAACGATGAAAAAGAAAGTATTAGCAGCAATGCTTGTTGCAGCAATGACAGCTACAATGTTCGCTGGATGCGGCAGCAAGGACAACGGAGCATCTAATGATGGAACACAGGCAGCAAACAATGGAAGCACTTCCGAGTCAGCAGAACCAGTTGATGTAAAACTTACTGTTATGGGACCTTCCGAGGATCAGGATGATGCACAGGGGGCATGGTTAAAGACAGAGTGTGAGGCATTTAACGAGGAACATCCGGAGTGGAACATTACATTTGATTATGTAACATGTTCAGAGTCTGATGCAAAAGACACCGTATTACAGGATCCTGCAAGTGCAGCGGATGTATTCATGTTTGCAAATGACCAGATTGCTGAGCTGGTTGATGCCGGAGCATTAACAAAGCTCGGTGGAGATGCAGCAGAATATGTTAAGAGCTCTAACCCAGAAGCTATGGCAGCAACTGTTACATACAACGGAGATATTTATGGTGTTCCTTATACACCAAATACATGGTTTATGTATTATGATAAGAGAGTCTTCTCAGAAGATGATGTAAAGAGCCTTGATACAATGCTTGAGAAAGGAAAAGTTTCTTTCCCATTTGACAACGGCTGGTATCTTGCTTCCTTCTATGCAGCAAACGGATGTACAATCTTCGGAGATGGTACAGATGCATCTAAGGGATATGACTTCGGCGGAGACAACGCTGTAGCAGTAACAAAGTACATTGTTGACTTATTCAACAACAAGAATTTCGTAATGGACAATAACGAAGGATCCCTTGGTCTTGCCGGATTAAAGGATGGATCTGTAAATGCTTACTTCAATGGTAACTGGAATTATGATGCAGTAGTTAAGAACCTTGGTGAGGAGAACGTTGGTGTTGCAGCCCTTCCTACAATCAACGTTGACGGAAAAGACTGCCAGCTGAAGGCATTCCTTGGTTCTAAGGCTATTGGTGTTAACCCGAACTGCAAGAATCAGGAAGTTGCTGTTAAGCTTGCTGCATACTTAGGAAGCGAAGACGCACAGTTAAAGCATTTTGAGTTAAGAAAGCAGGCTCCTGTTAATACAAACCTTGTTTCTAACGAAGAAGTTGCTAAGGATGCAGTTGCATCAACTTTGGCAAACGTAGCAGCAAATTGCTCTATCGCTCAGCCAATCATCCCAATGCAGGCTTACTGGGATGCAGCTACACCATTCGGTGATGCATTCGTACACGGTGCTGAAGGACAGATCACAGCAGACAATGCTAAGGAAAAGACAGAAGCATTAAACGAGCAGTTAAACAGCTCACTTACAGAGTAATCTTTTTCCAAAAGGAAAAGACAGAGAAACAATTCCAAGGTTCTGGGGATTCCCCGGAATCTTGGAATGCATGAGTCTATAAATATGGCATAGAGTAACATGTGCCGGGAGGATAAGTATGATAGGTGCAAACAAAAAGAAGTCGGACTTCGCTACACCGTACACTGTATCCAATGCGCTTACGAAGGGCGGGGCTGCAGTTAAGTTATCAGCGCTTATAATGGGATTGGGAAACATCGCCCACAAGCAGATTATCAAAGGTTTAATTTTTTTGGCAATTGAGATTGGCTATATTATGTTTATAGTCAATGCAGGTGCATATTATCTTTCCATGCTTCCTTCATTAGGATGGAGAAAACAGGAAGAGGTATTTAATGAACAGAAACAGATTTATGAGTATGTACAGGGTGACAATTCCGTATTGTTGTTGTTATACGGTGTTGCTACGATTGCGATCACTCTTTTATTTATTTATATGTGGGCTGAAAATTTAAGAAGCGCATATATGGCAGAGTGCCTCGCAAAAGAGGGGAAAGAAATCAATTCTTTTGGCAAGGATGTCAAAAGTTTATTTGATAAAAATTTATACAAGACATTAATGTTTCTCCCATTGATGGGAATTCTTATTTTTACAGTTTTACCATTGTTATTCATGATTCCAATGGCATTTACCAATTATTCTACGATCAACAAGCATCTGACCTTGTTTGACTGGGTTGGATTGGCGAACTTTAAGACGGTACTTGGACTTGGCGGAAAGATAGGCAAGACATTCTGGAGAGTTTTAGGCTGGACAATTGTATGGGCTGTATTTGCTACATTCTTATGTAACTTCCTGGGACTGATCCTTGCGATTGTCATCAACCGCAAAGAGACAAAGTGCAAAGCATTCTGGCGTACCTGTTTTGTTATTTCCATTGCAGTACCACAGTTTGTATCTTTACTGGTTATGAGACAGATGCTTCAGGAACATGGGGCGATCAACAACCTGCTGATGGAGTGGGGGCTTATCCAGAATCCGCTTCCATTCTGGACGAATACGATGTGGGCGCGTGTATCGGTTATTTTAATTAACTGCTGGGTTGGTATTCCGTACACCATGCTTCAGGTTACCGGTGTATTGCAGAATGTACCGGCAGAGTTGTATGAGGCAGCCAAGATTGATGGTGCCAATGCCGCACAGATTTTCCGCAAAATTACATTGCCATATATTATGTTTATTATGGGACCTTATATCATTACACAGTTCACAGGTAACATCAATAACTTCAACGTTATCTACCTGTTATCCGCAGGTAAGCCGACTCCGGTTGGTGAAACAGCGGGCAAGACGGATCTTCTGGTAACATGGCTGTACAAGTTAACGGTTGATTATCAGTATTACAACATCGGTGCCGTGATTGGTATCTTAACATTCGTAGTTCTTTCTATTGTGGCATTAGTCACCTACAGAAATACGAAAGCATACAAAGATGAGGAGGGATTCATGTAATGAGCAGTGCAAAAGTAAGCAAACGCCCTATGACCGCTGGCCGGGCAAAGAAAATTGCAAAAAATTCATTGGTACATATAATCCTTGCCATCCTGGTAGTGATCTGGCTATTCCCGATTTTCTGGATTATCATGACAAGTTTGCGAGGGGAAAGTGGTGCATATACCGCATACTTCTTCCCAAAAGAACTGACATTTAATAACTATAAGAGACTCTTTACGGAGACAACATTGTTGAACTTCCCGAGAGCTTTTATGAATACGCTGAT
>OGYM01002734.1_pt1 | contig 11190 bp, 9 predicted proteins | sample 1576491 | NCBI WGS metagenome assembly OGYM01 (sample SAMEA3541515, study PRJEB24748) | human gut metagenome | biome: human gut; feature: human-associated habitat; material: faeces | place: China | collected 2012 | reverse complement strand
CTGGGCACGGGACCACAACAGCGTGCCCTATATGGGCCTTATGGCCAGCGAGGGCGGGCGGCGCGAGAAAAGCCTGAAAATGCACGGATGCAACTACTTCGGCAAGACCACCACCCGCAGCGCGCCTTTTGCTATTTTTGACCGACAGGACATTTTGCAGCTTGCGCTTGATTTGAACGTTCCTATTCCCGCCGAATATGGCGAAATTGCGAAGGACAGGGACGGAAAGTTGTACACCACAAAGGCACAGCGCACCGGCTGCACTATGTGCGGCTTTGGCATCCACGTCGAAGGAAGACCGCATCGGTTTGATATTTTGCGGGAAACCAACCCCAAAGAATGGGAGTTCTGGATGAAGCACGTCTGCCGGGACGAAAATGGAAACTGGTACGGCTGGGGCCGTGTGCTGGACTATATCGGCATCGGCTGGGAAGACGTGCCGCCGCTTGTCAAAATTATTCCTCAGATGGTGCGCGAGCATCAGTCTGCCCCATACATTGTGGTGCAGACGCAGGAAGATCAGCTCAAACGCATCAAAACCACCTTCATGTGGGTTGAGGCTCTGCTGTGGCTTGGTATTGCCGCATCGCTCATGCTGGGCGGTTTCGGCATCTGGTATGGCACATTTGCCGCAGTTCGGGCCAGAACTCGCGAAGTGGGCCTTAAAAAGGCCATGGGCGGCTCGGATATAGACATACTGGCGCAGTTCCTGGCCGAGGCCCTGTGCAAATCGGTTGCTGGCGGCATATTTGGCATTCTCATTGGCTGTGCGCTGGTTGAGATCGGTTCTTTATCGCTTGGAACGGGCGTTTCGTATTCGCTGCTGTTTTTGATTCTGGAAACGGTGTCGCCGACTTTATTGAAAACAGTGTCGCGCAGCTGGACAGCCTTATCCTGAGCAGCCTTTAAGTCCAGGGTCACATAGGTATGCCCGTCCTCTTTCGTTTCGGAAGAAAAGACGGGAGTGTCTTCTTTTGCTTCTTCTTTGGCTTCCTCCGGATGCTCGCTTTCATCGACGAAATCATCGTCCGTGAAATCGGTGTCGTCAAAGTCATCCTCTGGATCTTTTTCGAAATCATCCTCTTCTTCCGGAGCTTCCTGCACTGCGGCTTTTTTATTCTGGAGATAATAATAAGCAGCGGCAGCAGCGGTGCCGGCGGTAACTGCGAGAGTGAAAAGTTTTCCTAATTTTTTAGCCATAATAATGCCCTCCATACATATACCAGAATATGGTTACTTATTTCTCTCATTTTAATACTATTTTATGAAAATGAAAAGGTCAGTATGTATGAAAAATCTATAAACTTAACATTGAAGTGACCCTGCAGGTATGATAGAATGAAACGACTCAGAAAGTCAATGACGCGGGGACAGACACATGAATGATAAATTTTTTGATTTGAAACAGGAAAAGCAGGACCGGATGATCAACGCATCTCTGAAGATTTTTTCCAGGGGCGGCTATCGACACGCCAGCACGGATGAGATCGTAAAGGAGGCGGGGATCAGTAAGGGACTGCTTTTTCATTATTTTGGAAGTAAACTGGGGCTGTACGGATTTCTGTTTGACTACAGCGCGCGCTTTATGTTGTTGGAGCTTTCCAGAGAGGTAAAACGTTCCGAAACGGATTATTTTGCCCTGACAAAGCAGATGGAACAGGCGCGGATGCAGGTGATGAAGCTTTATCCGTATATGCAGCGGTTTCTGGATGTTGCAGTAAAAGAAGAGCATACGGAAGCGGTGGAGCGGATCGCGGAAAAGAAGCTGGATTACGAGGATCGGCTGCGGGCATACAGCATGCAGGCAGATTACAGCATTTTTGCACCATACGGGGATTCTGTGCGCGTGACAAAAATGGTGCGCTATACGATCGACGGGCTGACCGATGAGATGTCGGAGCGCTACGATTTTTCCCCGGAGAAGCTTTTTGCAGAGATCTGCGCTTATCTGGACACGCTGCGGCGGATGACCATAAAAGAGAATTAAAGGCGCAAGCAACTGCGAAATGGAGGAAGAGGAGTGAAAGAAAAGCTTTATACAATACCGCTGAATGATGCGGTAAATGCGGGCGATGAGTGCCCTTTTTGTTATATCGAGCGGAATGTAGAGCAGGATCTGATGGATTTTGTGCTTGGCTCCTGCGCTTCGTACATGGAGAGCGATGTCCGTGAGGATACAGACCGGGAAGGATTTTGCCGCACGCACATGAAAAAAATGTTCGATTACGGCAACACCCTTGGCAATGGATGGATTTTAAAAACCTACTATAAAAAGCTGCTGTCCGAAATGGATGGCGAATTCAGACATTTCAAGCCGCAGAAGCAGTCGATGGGGGACAAGCTGCGTAAAATTGCGCCCAAAAACTCCGTGGCAGACTGGGTGCAGAAAAAGGAAAGCACCTGCTATATCTGCGACCGTTTCCAAAAAGAATACCAGCGCTATCTGGACACTTTTTTCTATTTATATGAAAAAGACCCGGATTTCAAAGCACGGATTGCGAAGAGCAAGGGCTTTTGCCTGCACCATTTTGGGGAGCTTTGCAGCAGCGCGGATACCAGACTGTCGGAGAAGGAAAAAGAGAACTTTTTCCCCATACGTGTTTTATTCAGCCATAATATATAATAGTAAGGTATAAGGAAAGCTAACGAACAAATCGCAGAGAGAAGTTCGTCGTTCCAGATAGCCATAAATATAAAAAGAGAAATAATCAGAACACAGAAAGGTATTATAAAGGCCAGTAACACCGCCATCATCCCCATGGATAGTTCTCCGAAGACGATTACCCGGTCACCGGGTTGGTAGGAAGATGCATCATTACTGATTACATCAATCATTTTTTCTTTGGTATCAGCCGAGGCACAATGTCCTTTAGCGCTACACGCTGCACAAGCTGACGTTTGGACAATTCTCACCATAACATGAGAACCGTTTATGTTTTCCACAATACCTTGATGTTTTATAATATCTGCCATTTTGCAAACTGTGCATTACAAATTGCGGCAAATTTACGCATTATTTGTGAACTGCAAGGCTTTCACCTACTTTTTTATGTGTACGCTAACGCACTTTTTCCCGTTTTAACTGTTTTTCCTCATTTTTTTCACAGGAAAAGCCAGAAAAGCTGTTAAAAAACAGGGATTGATGTATCACTTTGCACTATTGTTCAAAAGAAACAGCCTCATTTACTACATTTATACTATACTCATTGGCAGGAATCAGAGGCTGCTCAGCATCCTGTCAGATCCCTACCAAAAAAGGTTCACCCCCCTGTTTGCTCCGTACCATCCCCGGATAGAGGTACCTTCAACCGAATTTGGTACGGAGTTGGTACGGACCGGATATTGCCCAACTCCAGCCTTGGTTCCTTTTCGGGCACGGAAAGGAAGCCATTAATTCCACTAATGGAGGGATATTATAAATAAAGCTGCCCCCAAAAGGAAGCAGCTTCATTATTTATATCAAGTATTTATAATTACCACTTATAATTAATACCAAAACTCAGAATTTCATTCACCTGGAAGTGACTATCTCCAGTAGTCGGCTTGCTACTGTCATCATAACGTGCATGTACATACAATTTTGTAGAAAGATAACGGTTCAATATGAAATTGATCGTATTCTCCCATTCTACACGAGTCCATTCGTAGCTGGTCAGATAATTCAGACGGGAATTCAATACGATGGAAGGAATGATGGTCCACTCCAATGTGGGTTGTATTTGCGAACCCCAGTTGTGACGTACACACTTGCCTTCCTCCAAACCGAAGTCCACCTCATTCACATCTTTATTGCCTATATAACGCATCGTCCAAGTCAACGGAGCCATAAAAACAGACAGACTAAACTTTTTCTTCTTCAACTTGTAGTCCATACCGACACTGGTGGATAAATCCGCCGGAGCAAAGAAAGCTGAAACTAACTTTTCGCTGTTCGCCTTATAACCATGGCAGAACTGGGTTTTAAATTCTGTTGAAATGGTATAGTACCAATTAGAAGCTGCCTGAATACCCATTTTACTATACAAGCGTAGCAGGTCAGTGTTTACCAGATAATCGTGATACTTGTCCGAAGGAGTGGAACCAAAACCTAACTTGGCCTCCAACATATTTTCCCACTGCACTTTCTCGCGATCATTATAATTAGCAAACAATTGCAGATTCGCCAGAAAAGAGTTTGTACTTTCACCACCTTTATACCAGTTGTCAGAAATATAGTTTTGAGTAATCTGCAAAGAACCACTTCCACCCGTCACCCACCAATTGGGCTTATGGATCAGAACCTCTGCATCCTCTTTTACATTGGCCATATCTTCCTGGACAAATAATTTCAGGACAGAAGGTTTAGATGAAACTTCTTTTTCAATATTATCCGTGAAACTTTTCACCTGCATTAATTCATCTTCCCATGCCACAATCTTAGGCGGATTCTCATTAGCATAAAGATATAACAGCGCACGGTCCACCACTTCATTGGCACGTTTCTTCGAAGTAAAAGGAGCTTCATCAAACAACAATGGTTCCTTTACAGAAGTTTTTGCTGTATCAAAAGGCTGGAATTTCCATTTCAATGTTGAAATGCTCTCCATGGGAGAATTATAATAAGTCAACGGGATAAACAAGCGGTAATAATCAGGATTGTCCGCAATGTAACGCTCCGGAGTGGAAGGATCATTCAGGTAATTTAATACTCCCAAATGTTTTTCATAGGATATGGAAACTGTATCCAATTCTGGGGTAGCACTTCCCGGCTTCAACTTTAAAACAAAATATTGCTTCATTAAGTCCGATAAAGTATCCGCTTGTACTACAGCCGTTTTTTCACCGGTTTTTAATACAGGCTTCACCGAATTCTGCGCCATAGCCGACGAAGAAAAAAGCACAGCGATTGCCCATAAAGATAAAAATTTATTCTTCATAACGCCCTAAAATCTATGTTTTGAGCGCAAAATTAAATTAAAATGTTTAGAAAACATAGAAATAGAGAAAGAAAAAGAAAACATGCTTTTTTTATAATTGTTTCGCCGAAACTTTATGTACTTCCTCTTTTTTTTGTAATTTTGCGCTTTTTAAGTCTCACGTGTAGACAGATAGATACACAAATGTGTACATCGCACCAAAACAAAACAATAATATTAAAAACAGTATAGCTGTGGGAGAAACAAAGTATATTTTCGTCACCGGTGGCGTTGCCTCATCTTTAGGTAAAGGTATCATCGCCTCATCCATTGGTAAATTGCTACAAGCAAGAGGTTACAAAGTAACCATTCAAAAGTTTGACCCGTATATCAATATTGACCCGGGTACTTTAAACCCCTACGAACACGGAGAATGTTATGTGACTGTAGACGGACATGAAGCTGACCTTGACTTAGGCCACTACGAACGTTTTCTTGGCATCCAGACTACAAAAGCCAATAACATCACAACCGGACGCATCTATAAAAGCGTTATCGATAAAGAACGCCGTGGTGATTATTTAGGTAAGACCATTCAAGTCATTCCTCATATCACGGACGAAATCAAACGAAACGTAAAGTTGCTGGGTAACAAATATAAATTCGATTTTGTAATTACAGAAATCGGTGGTACGGTGGGCGACATCGAATCCTTGCCATATCTGGAAAGTATCCGTCAGTTGAAGTGGGAACTGGGACGTGACGCATTGTGTGTACACCTTACATATGTGCCTTACCTCACAGCCGCCGGTGAATTGAAAACCAAACCGACACAACACTCCGTAAAGGAATTGCAGAGTGCAGGTATCCAACCGGATATATTGGTTTTGCGCACGGAACACGAATTGAGTAGCAACGTACGCAAGAAAGTTGCTTTGTTCTGTAATGTGGATGAAAACGCAGTAGTACAGAGCATCGATGCTCCTACCATCTACGAAGTTCCCATCCTGATGCAGGCTCAGAAACTGGATGAAACAATATTGAAGAAAATGGGATTGCCCGTAGGCGACACACCGGGACTGGGCCCGTGGCGTGCTTTTCTTGAACGCCGTCATAAAGCGGAAAATACAGAACCGCTGCACATCGCACTAGTTGGCAAATATGATTTGCAGGATGCATACAAATCCATCCGTGAAGCCCTGTCACAAGCCGGTACGTACAATGACTGTAAGGTATCTGTAGACTTCGTGAACAGTGAAAAGCTCACGGAAGAAAATGTAGCGGAAGCATTGAAAGGCATGGCAGGTATATTGATTGGCCCGGGATTCGGCGAACGTGGTGTTGCCGGTAAGTTCGTAGCTATCAAATATGCACGCACGCATGATATTCCGACTTTCGGTATCTGCCTGGGAATGCAATGCATTGCTATCGAATTTGCACGCAACGTACTGGGATATACTGATGCTGACTCACGCGAAATGAATGAGAAAACTCCGCATAATGTGATTGACATCATGGAAGAGCAGAAATCCATCACCAATATGGGTGGTAATGTTGATGGATTTAAGGAAAAAGTAGCTCTCAGGCATACGAGGCATACGGAACAGAACACATCCAGGAACGCCACCGCCATCGCTATGAATTCAATAACCAGTATAAAACGGAGTATGAAGCAGCCGGCATGAAATGTGTAGGTATCAACCCGGAATCGGACTTGGTGGAAATCGTAGAAATACCGGAACTGAAGTGGTTTGTCGGAACTCAATTCCATCCGGAATACAGCAGTACGGTATTGAATCCCCATCCGTTGTTCGTGGCTTTCATTAAAGCATCTATCGAAAGTTTCGAGGAAAAGGAAAAAGCAAAGAAATAAGATTATTTCAATAATTATAAAATTGTAAACTAGAAATTATTCATGGATAAAAACACCATTACAGGTCTTGTTTTAATAGCAATTTTGTTAGTCGGCTTCAGTTTTCTGAGTCGCCCCAGCAAAGAGCAATTGGAGGCACAGCAGCGTTATTATGATTCCATTGCGCTGGTACAGCAACGTGAAGAAGCACTGAAAGCCAAAGCGGATGCAGCATTGGCAAATGAAAAAGATGTAGAAACTGTGGATTCTACTTCACTCTTCTTCAATGCTCTCCAAGGAACAGATTCGCTGATTACTATTCAGAACGACGTGGCTGAGTTGACCCTCAGCACCAAAGGCGGTTCCATATTCTCCGCTGTATTGAAAGAGTATATGGAGCAGGACAAGAAGACTCCTGTAACCTTATTCACCGGAAACGATGTTTCCATGAATTTCCTTTTCTATAATAAAAAGGAAACAATACAGACTAAGGACTATTACTTCACCACTGTGAACCGTACGGACAGCACTGTAACGATGCGTCTGTCTGCTGACAGTGCAAGTTTTATAGACTTCAAGTATGCATTGCATCCCAACACTTACCTGGTGGACTTCAGCATCGAAGCTAAAGGCATGGCAGATAAGTTGGCAGCAAGTAATAACTATGTAGACATCGAATGGGCACAACGCGCCCGTCAGATCGAAAAGGGTTATGTATACGAAAACCGTCTGTCTGAACTGACTTACAAGTTCATGGGTAATGGTACAGATTATTTATCAGCCAATAAAGATGATGAAAAAGAAGTACCGGAACGTCTGGACTGGATTGCTTTCAAGAATCAGTTCTTCTCTTCAGTATTTATTGCAGACACCGACTTTGAAAAAACGAAGTTAGTATCTAAAATGGAGAGAGAAGGCAGTGGATACATCAAGGACTACTCTGCTGAAATGAGTACGAGCTTTGACCCGACAGGCAAACAGCCTACACAGATGTTCTTTTACTTCGGCCCGAACCATTACAAGACGCTGACTGCACTGGACAAGGGACGCGAAGAGAAATGGGAACTGAACCGCCTGGTTTATTTAGGTTGGCCGTTGATCCGCTGGATCAACAAATGGTTTACTATTAATATCTTTGACTGGTTGTCCGGTTGGGGTCTGAGCATGGGTATCGTATTGTTACTGATGACATTGATTGTAAAAGCAGTCGTATTCCCCGCTACCTGGAAAACGTATATATCTTCTGCCAAGATGCGCGTGTTGAAACCGAAAATAGACGAAATCAACAAGAAATACCCCAAGCAGGAAGATGCGATGAAGAAGCAACAGGAGGTAATGGGAATGTACAGCCAGTATGGTGTGAGTCCGATGGGTGGTTGTTTGCCGATGTTGGTACAATTTCCCGTTCTGATTGCGCTGTTCATGTTCGTGCCAAGTGCTATCGAATTGCGTCAACAGAGCTTCTTATGGGCTGATGACCTTTCAACGTATGATGCTTTCATCAACTTCCCGTTCAATATCCCGTTTCTGGGCAGTCACCTCAGTTTGTTCTGCTTACTGATGACCGTTGTGAATATTCTGAACTCCAAGTTCATGATGCAACAACAGGATACCGGAGCAAACCCGCAGATGGCAGCGATGAAGTGGATGACCTATCTCATGCCGATTATGATGTTGTTTATCTTGAACAGCTATCCTTCAGGTTTGAACTATTACTACTTCATATCGACATTGATTAGTGTGGTGACTACTCTCATTCTGCGCAAGACTACGAATGAAGAGAAACTTCTTGCCCAATTGGAAGCCCGAAAGAAAGATCCGAAGAAAGCTAAGAAAACCGGCTTTGCCGCTCGCCTGGAGGCAATGCAGAAACAACAGGAACAGTTGATGAAAGAGAGACAGAATAAAAAGTAAGTCTCCGTTTTTCATCACTTGATAATAAAAGCCGGGCAATTGATGTAATTGTCCGGCTTTCTTTCTCTTATAACAACTATAACTATAATTTAAATGAAAACTAAATACACCAACAAACAGATTTGGATGATAGCCTATCCGATCCTTATCAGCCTGCTGATGGAACAAATGATAGGTATGACAGACACCGCCTTTCTAGGACGGGTAGGCGAAGTAGAACTAGGAGCATCAGCCATTGCAGGTGTCTTCTATATGGTAATCTTTATGGCAGCTTTCGGCTTCAGCATCGGAGCACAGATACTGATAGCACGGCGAAACGGTGAAAAACAGTACCGGGAAATTGGTGACCTTTTCTATCAGGGAATTTACTTCCAGATAGGATTGGCAACAATCATGTTCCTGCTCTCCTACTTCCTGTCGCCGATTATACTAAAGCGTATCGTTGCCTCCGAACACATTTATGAAGCAGCTATTAGCTACCTGAACTGGCGTGTCTTCGGAGCTTTCTTCTCATTCAGTGCAGTCATATTCCGTGCTTTCTTTCTGGGAACTACACAAACAAAAACCCTGACCCTGAACTCAATAGTTATGGTATTGAGCAACGTAGTGTTCAACTATATATTGATTTTTGGAAAGTTCGGTTTCCCAGCCCTCGGTATTGCAGGTGCAGCCATTGGCTCATCGCTTGCAGAATTAGTTTCATTGGCATTTTTCATCCTCTATACCCGTAGTCGCATCGATTGCCGTAAGTATGGACTGGATCGTATTCCTAAGTTCCGTCCGGAAATATTAAAACGGATGTTAAACATCTCTTTCTGGACAATGATACAGAATGTTATTTCTTTGTCCACTTGGTTTTTATTCTTCCTCTATGTAGAGCACCTGGGAGAGCGGTCGCTTGCCGTTACAAACATTGTCCGGAGTGTATCCGGTATACTGTTTATGGTAATGATGGCATTTGCCTCGACATGCGGTTCACTAGTCAGCAACCTAATAGGTGCCGGCGAGAAAGATTGTGTAGAAGGGACCATCCGGCAACATATACGTCTTGCATATATATTTGTCTTACCATTGGCATTGCTCTTCGTACTATTCCCCAAATTGATACTGGGCATCTACACCGATATGACCGATTTACAGGATGCAGCCGTACACTCACTTTGGGTGATGTGTTCTGCATATTTATTTCTCGTACCTGCCAATGTATATTTCCAGTCAGTTTCCGGAACTGGAAATACACGCACAGCACTGGTAATGGAACTAGCCACACTGGTGATCTATGTGGCCTATATTACTTACACCATTCTTTACCTTAAGTTGGATGTAGCCCTATGCTGGACATCAGAAATGGTGTATTCCATCTTTATTCTACTATTTTGCTGGCGGTATATTAAACGAGGACAATGGCAGAAGAAACGCATATAATTTGTATATTTGTCGCAAAATAACTGTAACGAACAACCTATATGAAACAAGTAAACTTATTGCTTATGTCAGCAGCTATGACATTGGCTGCCTGCGGCGGGACAAAAGACGCAGGGCAAGCCGGAGTACCACTTATCGAGCGGTCGAACATCAAGATTGAAGGCAAGCGCATGACTCCCGAAGCTCTCTGGGCTATGGGGCGTATCGGCGGTGTAGCCGTATCTCCCGATGAAAAGCAGATTGCTTACACGGTAGCTTACTACAGTGTGCCGGAGAACAAGAGCAACCGTGAAGTCTTTGTGATGAACACAGATGGAACAGGCAACCAACAAATCACCCGTACTCCTTGGCAGGAGAACGAAGTAAACTGGATAAAAGGCGGTACTAAACTGGCGTTCCTTTCTAATGAAAGTGGCAGCAGTCAGTTGTGGGAAATGAATCCTGATGGCAGCGGACGCAAGCAATTGACGCAATATGATGGTGATATCGAAGGTTATTCTTTCTCTCCCGACGGCAAGAAGTTGCTTTTCATTGCACAAGTGAAAACTAAACCAAGTACCGCGGATAAGTATCCTGATCTGCCTAAAGCAACGGGGATCATCGTTACCGACCTGATGTACAAACACTGGGATGAATGGGTAACCGGTGCTCCACATCCTTTTGTAGCCGATTTTGATGGAAACAGTATCAGTAATATAAAAGATATACTGGAAGGGAAACCTTACGAAAGCCCGATGAGACCTTGGGGTGGCATCGAGCAACTGGCATGGAGTCCTGCCGGAGACAAGGTAGCATATACTTGCCGTAAAAAGACCGGTCTGGCTTATGCCATCTCCACCAACTCGGATATTTACATCTATGACCTTGCAACTAAGAAGACAGACAATATCACCGAAGAAAACAAAGGTTACGACACGAATCCTCAATACTCTCCCGATGGTAAATACATTGCCTGGCAGAGCATGGAACGTGACGGTTATGAAGCTGACCTAAACCGCCTCTTCATCATGAATCTGGAAACAGGTGAGAAACGTTTCATCAGCAAGGAATTCGAATCGATGTGCTTACCGGAACCATTGATGCCAGCGAATGGCTTCTCATGAA
>OGYM01002732.1_pt1 | contig 11202 bp, 10 predicted proteins | sample 1576491 | NCBI WGS metagenome assembly OGYM01 (sample SAMEA3541515, study PRJEB24748) | human gut metagenome | biome: human gut; feature: human-associated habitat; material: faeces | place: China | collected 2012 | reverse complement strand
TTGAACTTCAGGGAAGTCAAGCCGGATTCCGCGAGATCCAACCCGGAAAGCGATCATCAAAGGCAAAAAGCCACGTGAGAAAAAGCAGAAATTTCTCAATCAGTTTGAGCTTCACAAACTAATCGAAGACCTTGATCTGGGGCCGGAAGTATCATGGGATTGGTTCATCCTTCTGGTTGCCAAAACCGGAATGCGGTTTTCCGAAGCGCTTGCATTGACGCCGAGGGATTTTGATTTTTCACGGCAAATACTGACGATCTCCAAGACATGGGATTACAAAGGAAATGGCGGTTTCCAGCCAACCAAGAATCAATCGTCTGTTCGAAAGATACAGATTGACTGGTTAACCGTTATGCAATTTGCCGGACTGGTAAAAAAGCTTCCGGAAGATGAACCGATCTTCGCAAAAGGGAAAATATATAATTCCACCTTGAACGGAATATTGGAACGACATTGCAAAAATGCCGGAATCCCCGTCATCTCTATCCACGGTTTACGTCATACCCATGCCTCGCTCATGCTTTTCGCCGGCGTTTCCATCGCCAGTGTGGCAAGGCGCCTCGGACATGCCAGCATGACGACCACACAGAAGACCTATTTGCACATTATTCAGGAATTGGAAAGCAAGGACATTGACATCATCATGCGATCCCTTGCGAACCTGAATTAAACTACTTCGCATCCAAATATGCACGTCGATTTATAATAAAACTGGGAATACCATCCATAGATATTCCCAGTCTATTCCAGCCTATCAATTTCTCATTCGTCGTTTGCAGAAAGCGTCCTATATATCCGCACCCCGACATTTCATCAATCGCGCAGCGGCAATACATTCTCCATCAGATCATGCTTGAATTTTTCCACTATAATCTTGCGGAATTTGAATGGCGGCATAGGTTCCTCCACGCCTTCTTTATACGATGCATACGCGCGATCTTTAAACGTATTCTCATTTTCCATTTTTCCATCCCGGTAATGATACACCTCATACCGCACATCATCCTCATTCAGATTCCACAGCTTCGCAAATGTCTTGATTTCCGTATCAATCGCATCATAGCGCATCTGGTTGACAACCACCGCGATATCCTGACCTTTGTACCGATCTTTGTCCTGTTCGATATTATCAATCACCTGCTCCAACAGTTCACCGAGCTTCTGATTATCCTCGGCAAATTCCTTCGAGATCTCGCGCAGCGCTAGGATGTTCTTCGCAAATATCGCATCCTGAAAATCATTGCTCGACTGATCCAGATAATTCACCAATCCCTGTAACAACTCTACGATATACTCGAAATCCACCCGCATCTTGCTGTACGCAATCAGATCATAGTCGTCCATAACCGGATCATCGTTTTCCGTTTCATCCTTCGGTTTCTTCAGCTCTTCCATAACATTTTTATACATTGCCGCATAGTTTTCATATTCCTCCTGCGAGAAATCATAGTCTGCAAGCAGTTCTTCCCGATATCTGGAAAATGCTTTCAAATGTGCAAAACTCTTATCCAAACTCCGGAATGCATAGATAAACGACTTCTTCTGCTCCCTTGACAACTGACTAATCTCTTCCGGTGTCCGTCCCATAGCATGTATCGTCTTAACTGCAATCGAAAATGTCTCTCGCACACTATTCCAATCTTCCGAAACGGCAACGCCTTCGCCACCACGCGAATATAACCGCAGCGCCCGGTCGATTTCTTTCTTGAATTCCTTCGGCGATTGGAATGTCACAACCTGACCATAAGTCTTATTTGCATCAAACAGTCGATTCGTCCTAGAAAACGCCTGTATGATATCCTGCGGACTCATTGGCTGTCTGTCCATATACAAGGTCGAAAGACATGGCGCATCAAATCCCGTCAGCAAACGATTGACAACAATCACAAGATCTAACTGCTGGCTCCGTTCCAGATATCGCTTCTCCTTCCGTGCCAGCCGGTCGTTCAGATTACTATTATAGGCATTGATGTTCTCCACATCGTAATGCGTGCCAAACATCTCGTTATAGTCCTTCATGGATTCCCGAATTTTATCCTGATTTACCGTTGACGCCTCATCATTCTCTGTCACGGAATATGTAATCGCGAACTTCGGGAAATCCGGAACGACTTTGCAGATTTCCTCATTGATTTTTAACGCGTCTTTTCCCTCTTTGATCCGCTTTAATAACTCGTAATACCGCTGTGCCTTTGCAATCGATCCAACGGTTAAAATGCCTTCGTATGTTCTTCCCTTTCCATTCTGCATGCCTAATTTCGTATAAGACTGATTCAGTATCACATCCAGGACCTGTCGCATATGCTCCTCTGTCTCAAACACAGCATCGTCCACATCCTCTTTTTTCGGTCCGAGATTCTCCACCATAAAACCAAGAACCGCCTCGTCATGTATCGCTTCTTTTATCGTATAACTGTGTAGACATGATCCATACAGTTCTTCTGTAGTCTGTGGAAGGTCGCCTTTCTGCTCATATCTATTTTCATCAAAAATCGGCGTACCGGTAAATCCATACCATAACGAATGTGCAAAAAATCGCTCGATTCTGCGTTTCGTCTCCGGGGTAACCGCTCTGTGACATTCATCTACCACAAATGCAACACGAAGGTTTCGGATCTTCTCATATTCCTTCGTTCCCTCCTGCAGTTTCTTAGTAATCATGGTCTGTAACTTCTGCCGCGTCGTAACAATCATCTGCCGGTTTCCATCTGCCATCCGCCGGATCAACGCATCTACATTTTCTGTATCATCCACGTCAATCGTATCATTGTCTGCATAGGATTGAAATGCCATCTTCGTCTGCATGTCCAGATCTTTCCGGTCAATCAGAAATACCGTTTTTTCTATGGACGGAATATCCATCAACAGATTCCGCGTCGCCTTGTAGGACGTCATCGTCTTGCCGGAACCGGTTGTATGCCAGATAAATCCTGACATGCCACGTTTCGAGGCTGCCCGCATCGCTTCAATGGCATGAATCTGATACGGACGAAGAATCAGCAATTTCTTCTTTTCATTATCGAGAACCATGTACTTTGCAATCATCTCATGTGCCTGTGGAATCCGTAACACCGCTTCTGCAAAGTCCAGATAATCACACACCGGGGAATTCTCCTCATCTACCCAGCCTGTTATGAATTTTTTACCTTTGTCTAACTCCGCTGCCGTAGCCGCCGCAAAATATTTCGTATCCACGGCGTTACTCACGACAAACATCTGCACATTTGAGAAAAGTCCGCGGAATTTTCCTTCCGAAACATACTTCTCTATCTGCCGATACCCATCCATATAGGAATGATCCTTGTTCTTCAACTCAATATGTATCATTGGGATTCCATTGATCAACAGCGTCACATCAAATCTTCGGTCCCGCTTGTCATCCACCTCATCTGTCTTGAATGCCTGATACTGGTTGATTACCTCGTAGACGCTCGTTCCCCCGGCAATATGCTCGTTGTTCATCACAACCAAATGCAATGTCTCATTGCCTCTTTGTACATGCACATAGACTTTTCCGTTCTCACCGACCTGCCATTTGCCTGCATCATAAAAAGAAGCATGCGATACATCATTTTTAATCTTTGCAAATTCACTGTCACTGAGTGGCATATCGTTCAGCTTTGCCTTGTTGTTCTGCTCCAATATGTATTTGAAGTTATCCCACAACTGCTCCTCCGTCCGAATATCCTTCCGATATGTCCACTGTGAATCCCCACCGCATAATTGGTCAATTAATCTCTGCTCAATTACTGATTCTAATTCTCCCATTTCTTTCGTCCTTTCTTGTAATTTTTTATGGTTTGTTGCGATATTCCTATCGCATTTTGTACTTTGGTTGACAAACATATGATTTGCCATATATTGTTTTAATTTTTTCAGTTCGCAACACTTACGCTGATGAAGAGTGATGAGGTTATCGAGAGTGGAAAAGTATTCCCCGATTTTCTTTTGTTCATTTTTAGATTGTGGAATCAAAAACTTAAATCCGTCTATTTCCTTTGATGATACATTAGGTTGAGCCCCGGCAACAAGAACTGCAGATAATTGGTCTGCAAATAACCGTGACCGCATAATCGTTTTTACAAATTTATAATCACAAATATCTGTAGGTATAAAATAACCTACTCGTTGATTTTGATAGTATTTTTGACCTTTTTCATCACAGAGTACAGACACTTTTCCTGTTGTTGCACCAGACATAGCAAGTACAACAGCCCCATCATAGAGTGTGTATATCTCGTCCGTATCTTGCTCATCATAGTATGCAAAATCTGCCCCCACTGATCCATCCGAAAGTATATTTGAAATACGCACAATGGGTATACCATCAGAGCAATACTCATTACTTTTAAAGGCATATCCGCCTCGAAGCGGAGCTATCTGCCCAGACTTACGCTGTTCCCAAGCGTAAGTAAATTTTTCATATCAGACGATATATTTGTCGCATCTTTCACAAAAGTCCCTTTTTTGATAACATTTTTTTATTAAAATAACATTTATAATGTTACTATTCATTGTTTATGTTATCTTAATTTCTCTCTTACCAGCATCAATGCATATCCCATCAGATTTTGTCCTTTCCATTCGCTTGGATCTACTCTTTTGGGATCACTCATAGACAATCCGATGCCCCAGATCTTATCATTTACTGCTGCCTCTGCAAGAACTGCATTGCCTGTACCGAGCAACGCTTTTTTTAACTCTGGATTCTGCGTGAATTTCGCCACTAACCCTTCATAGACGATAATCTGTCTCATACCATTCCAAACATGATTATCAAAGCCAGATACCTTACGTCCTAGCTCTTTGATATAAGCTACATCATCCGTTGCAAGTATCTGTGCCGCAATACTTGCATCGTGAAACCGCAAAGCTTTTTGATGCATCATATACTGTTCCAACGAAGTATATTTCACTTCACCAATTGTAAAATCAGACAGATACCAATTACTGAAACATCCATTTTCCTCATCTGGATTGTGAAATGTTATTACTTTCACCCTGGTTCACCCACCTTTTGTACTGCTAAATCGAGTTCTAAATCATGCAATCCGGGATATGCCTTCTTCAAGAAACTAAGCGGAATTTTCTTCACAACTTCCCGGCTGGGAATATTATAAAACCACTGATAGTATGCATAAAATTCACCTACCCAATCTGGAAGGAATCCAGCAAGTGCTTTCCCGTCTTTCAATGCATATTCTTCTGTTTTGCAGAAATACTCCCACAAAGTTTTTGCATCCATCGTGTTCACATATGCCTGTGATTCATCGATGCTTTTCCGTGTATTACTCTGCATATAAAAATTGATAAAATCCTCTGTGTCCTTATCTGGGAATGTTTCCGCAACATAATCGAATAACTTTCCCTGATTCTCAACTACATCACTTAAATATGCTTCTGCGTATGCTCCCATACCCTATCACCTCTACAATAATGTACTAAATACCTTCGTTACCTTATTGGCTTCTGAATCAACCAGTTTTCTCATATTATCTCTGGCTTCTATATCTCGTTGATTGTATTGTTCATTGAATTCACTATATGGAACTGAGATCATATCTTCCTCGATTTCATGCAATTGTGCATATGCCCGTTCTGATTTGATACAATACTGGATTCCCAAACCGCCCAATGATAACAGTTCCTCCAATATATCCATATCTATGTTGTCTCGCACAAATTCTTTTGCAATATAAAAGTACGATGCGTCGGCTCTCCAACCCTTTATCACATCATAGTCGCTTGTATCAATTCCGTATTTATCAATGAACTTCGCCGCTAACATTCTATATCTTTTTGAATCTGCTGCATCCCGATGTTTCATAAGCTCTGCTAACCAATTCAGTACATCTTTCTCTTGAAAATCGAGAATCTTCAATCCTGTACAATCCAATTCATATTTATGTACCCATCCATTTTCGCTATTCGGTACACAAACCGCCCACTCTTTGGCTAGATTCAATACTTCCGTCAGATAAAATCCATGCCCATAATCATGTTTATCATTTCCACCGCCAAAGACAGGCGTCACTATTTTATTTTGTGTTCCATGATATAAAATAATTTTACCCATTACGTAATCCCTCCATTAGCCAATCAACCCTTTTACACTTCTGCTTTAATTATACTATCTAAAGGAAAAATGTATATACATTACAAATTTGCAAGGAATCGCTTCCAAAATCTAGCGTTTACATATTAAACAAACGTATTATGTAACATATATTTCTTCAATTCTTTCAATTTTTCACACTTACGTTGATGAAGAGTGATGAGGTGGTCGAGGCTGTCAAGGTAATCTCCAATAGTTTTCTGTTCTTCATAAGAAGTATAAGGAATTTCGATAGATTTCATTCCATCGATGTCAATACTTCTACCATCACGGATTCCATAAACATGAGCTACCAGCTTTCTATTGATAAAATCATATGATCTAAAATATGGATAATAAAATCTTGAATCTACATTATCTCCATGCATCGTATGATAAGCAGGACTTATTATTCCGTCAGAATTAGCCTTTTCCAGCCCTCCTTCAAAAGAACGAAGATGAACAATGAAATCGTCCTTCTTTACCATCTTATATCCTGAAAGGTTTGACTTATCATATTGTAAACTTCTATCTGATTCCTCTCTAAAAATTGTTCCGCCACCTTGAACAATTGTTAATGCCGGAAGCTCTTCATGATGCTTTTCAGAGTATTCCTTGAACACATCTCCCAGCTTACGCTGTTCCCAATCGTCCGTAAATCCTTCAAATCGAATTTTTGGATTTTTCTCACCATTTTTCGGAAACATTTTTTGCAGCATAAATTTTTTGAGTTGTTTTGTTTCGTCACACTTACGCTGATGAAGAGTGATGAGGTGGTCAAGGGCAGTAAAATAATCTCCTATTTTCTTCTGTTCTTCAGCATTATTAGTTATAAAAACATTAACTCTTCCAATCTCATCTTTGTTGATTTTTTGTGGTATCGCAGTAACTAAAGTACGCTCTCTCAACCCCTTTTGAAATACAGATGTTTTCATTGCATTGCTTAAAAAATACGAATTAATTTCTTTCGGTTTTAACAACGCTAGACTAACATAAAATGCCACTTTTTCCTTAGTCTGCACAACATTTGTAGTTCCCACATCACCTATTCTGGTCATAAGAATATCCCCCTTTTCAGGATACACTTTATAATCCCTTTCAAAAGCTTCCTCAGATATATATTTCTCTGACTTTAATGTTGTAATATTCTCAACAGATAAAAACATAATACCTGAGTCTTGATATTGTGGTGTTTGGTGAACTCCATCATAAATGCCAACCACTTCTCCCAACTTACGCTGTTCCCAATCGTCTGTGAATCCTTTAAATCGAATCTTCGGTGTATTCATATCCTACACCTCCTCAAGCACACGAATAAACGCCTCAACAGCCTCTTTCGTCGCATCATCCTGGAAGGTCAGTTCTTTCATCATTCCGACTAACGCTGCATTTTCCTCTTTGATCTGCTTGTCTGTCTCGCGCATACTCTGTGTCAATGCCTTTAAGTCGATTTCTTCCTCTTCTTCCGTTGTATCCACATATCTTGGGATGTTCAAATTGAAATCATTTGCCATAATATCATCATAAGACGCGAGATATGCTTCTTTCTCCACCGTCTTACGATTATTGTATAATTCCAGAACATGATCGATATGTTCCTCTTTCATCACATTTTGCTTTTTTTCTTTTTCGAACAATTTAGATGCATCGATAAATAACACATCGCGCCCTTCGCGGTGCTTCTTCAGCACGATAATACAAGTAGGAATCGACGTATTGTAGAACATGTTCGATGGCAGACCAATCACAGCATAGATCGAACCATTTTCCAGCAAGGTCTTCCTTATGCTTCCCTCTGCTGCCCCACGGAACAACACACCATGCGGCAGCACAATTGCCATAGTTCCTGTCTGTTTCAGATGATAGAAACCATGTAACAAAAATGCATAATCTGCCTTTGATTTCGGTGCCAGCTTTCCACCGTAATCCATAAATCGTTCATCCTGTTTGAAGCCTTCTGCTGCCGACCAATTTGCAGAATACGGTGGATTCATCGTAACTGCATCAAACTCTGTTTCTTCATCGGTTGGCCAGTCTGCATCCAGGGTATCTCCATTTCGCAGATGCTGATTCTCTGGCAGTACGCCATGCAGGAACATATTCATACGAGCAAGGTTGTAAGTGGATGGCATCAGTTCCTGTCCGTAATATTTGATAAAGTCCGGTTCTGTGGAATAATTTCTACAGCTAAGCATCAATGAACCGGAACCCATACACGGATCATATACCTGCAGTCCTTTTTTATTTTCCTGTCCGGTCATCGCGATCCGGCATAAGATCTGCGCCGGTCCATGTGGTGTATAGAATTCTCCTGCTTTCTTTCCCGTTTCCGAAGCAAACTGACCGATCAGATATTCATATGCATTTCCCAGTACATCGCCCTCGGTATGAATCAGATCTGCATCGTCCAACACCTTAATTACTTCTGCGATCGTTGCACTCTGCTTCTGATCTCCGGTTCCCAATCGATTTGAATACAGATCTACATCCGCAAAAAGTCCATGAAACAATTCATCAGACTCTTCAATCCGATTAAATGCTGCCTGTAATTTCTCTCGATTGAATGAGTTGTTTTTCGCATCCTTTAAGATGCTGACATAAGTCATGTCCGGATCTAATGTATAATGCAACGATTCTTTCAGTTCCTCCAACAATTCCTCTGCATCTTCGCTTTCCATTATTTCTTCGTAAGCTGTCTGTGCCTCTTCCAGACTATCCGGCTTTGCATCATTCAACAGGTCGTACACTTTTGATAGATACGAATCTGATAAATATTTATAGAAAACCAATCCAAGCAAGTATGTCTTGTACTCATTGGCGTCCATCTTTCCACGCAGTACATCCGCCCCACTCCATAGTACCTGCAATAAATCTTTTCCTTCTGCCATTTCTATATCCTCCCTCATTCGTCTCTTCTGTTATAATTCACTTACGCTTAATTCTATCATAATTGTGCGGATGATAAAAATAAAATTTTTGATTTTGAATTTATTAGAATTGATTATTTTCCCACACCTCAACATTCCCCCTTGCATTTCCCCGTTTCCTGTGCTATAAAGTAAACAGTGTTTACCAAAGGAGTACAATTATGCGCGAGAGCACAAAAACGACCAGAGCAACAATTTTACAGAGTGCGAAAGAGATTTTCTTGGAATGCGGCTATCAGGAAGCATCCATGCGAAAGATCGCTGCGCGGGCAGGCATTACGCCTGGTGCGATATACAAGCATTTTTCAGGGAAGGAAGAAATGTTCGGTGAGATATTCGCAGAGAGCGGAAATAAGCTGATGGCACTGAGTGAGTCCATGCTGGATATTGACTTTTCGGCGATGTCCGACGAGCAGCTGATGCAGGTATTCTATTCCCGCATATCCATCCGGACTTTCGAGCTGTTAGAGGACGATATGCAGCTCTTCCACATGCTGTTAAAGAACGATTCCGGCACCTATATCCGGAACTACCGCAAAGTTTATATCGCGCGATGCAACGAATTCGCAACGCGCTTTTATCATGAATTATATGTGCGTGGACTTGCGAAGAATCAACTATCTGAGAAAACATGTTACATGCTGTCGTTGTCTGAGTTCTCGATGATTTGCGAGATGATCGCCGATGATGCCTGCAAGGACGGCTTTACCCATGAAATGAAACAGGCATTTTTAGAGGCGATGGATGTGCTGATGCACGGCATTGAAGCGGCACTTGGATTACAAGTCCAAGATGTGCCAAGTCATTGAGATAGATTTTGCCAAGAAAGGATGATTTAGTTGAAGTACGGATTCTCACAGAAATTATTTGGATATTTTTATCATAGCTCCTGCATGAAGCAGGCAAAAAGGCAACATCTGCAGATTGACAGCAAGGCAATCAAACAGGAATACCGCGCCATCCTTACACGAGCCAAGGATATCGGCAAATCCCGGCTGATGAGTTCTTATTGCATGGGCGCATATTTCATCGCATTAAACCGGAACACAACCTTATCCCCGGAGGAATGTTATGCCCTGTACAAGGATGGACTTTCCGCCAATCAGTTGTTCCACAAGGTCATGGGAAATGCAGACAGCTATCTCGATGAGAAGAAGCTTCCAGCCCGGAAAAAGTGGTCTGCCGACTCCCATAAACGCAAATACGAAAATGACTGGGTCGTTGACATCTTAGAAGGCGGTGCGAATGATGATTTCGAGCTTGGCTATGATTATCATACATGCGGCATCTGCAGTCTGTGCCGGGATGAGGGCTGTTTCGAACTTGCCAGATATCTCTGCCGCATGGACTATGTGCTCGCCGACATGATGCATATGCGCTTAGTCCGGACACAGACGATCGCAGAAGGTGCAACCTGCTGCGACTTCCGGTACAGCCGGATTGATTCGACGCCGGGAAAAAATTCTTAACAATCGCTCTCCCGCTTCATGCTTGCCCGCCGCTTCCGGTCCACTTCGATCCATTCATCGAGCGTGAGCGGAACATAATCCGAAAACATACAAAAACAGTTGATCATCTGGCACGGAATGGAAACCGTTTCTTCCGCGCCGGCTTTTCCAATCACCTGGCGTGTGCAGGCACGTGTCTGATTCTGGAATTCATTGATCAGGTACTCATCATACGTATTATGCACATGTCCATACAGCATGTATGTCTTCGGTTCTCCCTTCGCATTCCGGCGGTACTGCCCGTTGTAGCACATAACCGGATAATGGCACAGAATCACCTTGCGGTTGTTATCATTGATTTCTCTATAATGCGTAATCCATTCAAAACGCGATGGATCAAATTGTTTATTCGCAATAAAATGATCATGATTTCCGATGATCAGATACTTCCTACCATTCAACCGTTCGAGAATGGCATTTGCAACTTCTCCCTTTTTTGAAATACAGAAATCTCCCAAGATCACAACCTCATCGCGTTTACGCACACGTGAATTCCACTGTGCGATCATATATTCATTCATGGCTTCGCCGCTCTCAAAGCCTCGACAGTCCATACGTGTATTCAAATTTTCATGGCAGAAATGTAAATCTGCAATATAATAACGCATGTCAGCGTTCCTCCCTTTCCCCAACACTGTCCTTATTGTATGCTTATTTTGATCCGCAGACAAGA
>OGYM01002728.1_pt1 | contig 11207 bp, 8 predicted proteins | sample 1576491 | NCBI WGS metagenome assembly OGYM01 (sample SAMEA3541515, study PRJEB24748) | human gut metagenome | biome: human gut; feature: human-associated habitat; material: faeces | place: China | collected 2012 | reverse complement strand
GCTCGTACAGCAGTCGGTCATGAAAGACCTGTGGGAAACTTACAACCTGCACGTCGAGAATTTCTACAATTTCATCAAGATCAACAAGGAACTGCGCGACCTCGACCTGAAAAAGAATTACGAAGCCAAAATCGCCCTGTGCGAAGAGGCGGAAGCGCTGGTGCTGGAGAACTCGGTCATTACCGCGTTCCACAAATTACAGAAGCTGCACGAACAGTGGCGCGAAATAGGCCCTGTGACCAACGAATACAAGGAACAGTTGTGGGACCGTTTCCGCGAAGCCAGTTCGAAAATCAACAAACGGCATCAGGAACATTTCGACCAACTGAAAGAGGAACAAAAGAAAAACCTCGACCTGAAAACCGAGCTTTGCGTCAAGACCGAGGAACTGGTCACCGCTGCGCCGATCTCCCGCAAGGAGTGGAACAAAGCCTCGGAACAACTGATCGAAATCCAGAAAGTATGGAAAACGATCGGTTTCGCCCCGAAAAAAGACAACACCAAAATTTACGAACGCTTCCGCAACGCATGCGATAAATTTTTCGAAAACAAACGGAATTTCTATCTCCAGACGAAAATGGAGATGGAAAGCAACCTGCAACTGAAAAACGAAATATGCGCTGCGGCCGAAGCCGTTCAGGACAGCGAGGAGTGGAAAAAAGCCACCGACGAACTGATCGCGCTACAGAAAAGGTGGAAAGAGATCGGGCCGGTCGCACGCCGCCATTCGGATGCGGTGTGGAAACGGTTCCGCACGGCCTGCGACCGTTTTTTCGAGCGCAAGGCGGCCCACTTCGCAACGATCGACACCCAATACGAAGAGAACCTGACGAAAAAACGCGCGCTGATCGAAGAGATGAAAAACTTCGTCGCGGACGGACAGGAAAAGGCTTTCGACAAACTGAAAGAACTGCAACGCCGTTGGGCCGAAACCGGATTCGTGCCGATCCGGCAAAAAGAGGCTATCCAAAACGAATGGCGTCAGTTGGTCGATGCCGCTTTCGCCAAGTTGCGCGGCAATGAAAAAGAGCGTCATCTGGAACGCTTCAAAGGCAAAATCCAAAACCTGGCGGCAGACAACGCCAACGACCGCCGCCTGCGCCACGAACGCGAACGACTGTACAACAAGATGAAACAACTCGAAGCGGACATCGCGCTGCTGGAAAACAACATCGGCTTCTTCTCGAAAAGCAAGAACGCCGAGGCCATGATCCGTGACGTCAACGAGAAGATCGCCAAGGCGAAAGCGGAAATGGCATACATGCGGAGGATAATATTCCACACTTCCAGGATGAGGGAACGAAGCGTGTTTTCCAGCATTTCAAGCAGGAAATGATTCTCTTTTTGCTGAAGGGTGTGGCGTAGCATGTCCACATGTGATTGTATCCGGAGAAGATCCTGTTTCTCCAATGGAATAAACGGCTCCAATACGTGTCTGTATACATAGGCTGCCACTTTGGAACGGATGCATTCGGCTGCCTGCAAAAAAATCTCCCTTCGGGTAATGAGCAGACATCCTTCGAAATCACGGTTTGTTTTCAGGTCGCTCCATTGGTGGGGTTCGATAAACTCGATGTAGGAAGGGGCAGGAATGACGGTCCGCTTGTCGTTGGTCTGGATGCTGATTTCGCCTTTTAATACGAGCAAAGACACCGTATGCTGTGTGTCGATACTTCCTTTCTGGAATTGATTTTCTCCCCGTACGGTGAAGATGCCCATTTGTTCATTGTACACCATATCTCGCTCCGTTCCGTCTGCTTGCAGCGTCGGAACCAGCCATTTTGTAAACGCATATTCTTTCATCTTGTATCTCGTTGTTGTATTTGCGCATCTAAAATACAGACATAAATCGTAGCCTGAAAACCTTTTTGTATGTTTTAGAAATCATAAACTGAATAAATGCTAAAGCACGGATTCAGACAAATGTTCTTAGGAATGGAACAAGTAAGTAGTCTTTCCCGCCTTCTAAATTTGCATCGGCTATTACAACAGAAAGAGTCAAATCAACTAAAAAAAGAGAATAAGATGAAAAAAGCTTTTGTATCAGTTGGTGCATGTTTTTGTGCGTTGTTGGGGATGCTGACAGCCTGCACGCAGCCTGCACCTACCTCACAGGAAAGTGGGTACAAGACCATGACCGTGAAAAAAGAAAATCGCCTTCTCACTAACAGCTATTCGGCTGTAGTAAAGGGAAGACAGAGTGTGGAAATTCGTCCGCAGGTGAGCGGTACGATTACCGAGATTTGTGTGAAAGAAGGAGCCAAGGTACACAAGGGACAGGTGTTGTTCGTGATTGACCAGGTTCCGTATAAAGCAGCTTTGCAGACGGCATTGGCGAATGTGAAAAGTGCGGAAGCTGCCGTGGCTACGGCCCGCCTGACGTTCGACAGCAAGGAAGAGCTCTTCAAGGAGCGTGTGGTTTCGGATTTCGACCGTCAGACGGCACAGAATTCTTTGTTGGAGGCTGAGGCTAGTCTGGCACAAGCGAAGGCCAATGAAACCAATGCCCGCAACGACCTTTCCTATACGGTAGTCCGGAGTCCGGTGGATGGAGTGGCAGGTATGTCTTCCTATCGTGTGGGGGCATTGGTCAATTCTTCCATTACTACGCCTTTACTTACTGTCTCGGACGATGAGGAAGTCTATGTATATTTTTCCATGACCGAAAATCAGATGCTGTCACTGCTCCGTCAGTATGGTAGTGTGGACAAGTCACTGGCCGGTATGCCCAAAGTATCCTTGCAGTTGAGTGACGGAGTGAAATATGCACACGAAGGGGTGATAGATGCCATCAGCGGCACCATTGATACCGGAACAGGGGCTGTCAGCCTGCGTGCCGTGTTCCCGAATCCGGAAGGAATGTTGCGAAACGGAAGTACGGCTACGCTCGTATTGCCCTATACCAAGGAGAACGCGCTGGTTGTTCCACAGGAAGCTACTTTTGAGATTCAGGACAAGGTGTATGTGTATAAGGTGAATGAGAGTGGAAAGGCCGAGTCGGCACAGGTTACTGTTTTCCCGCTGAACAACGGGCAGGAATACATTGTAGAGAGTGGCTTGCAGGAAGGGGAAGTAATTGTGGCCGAGGGTGCCGGATTGATTCAGGAGAATACCCAGATTCTTTCGTTACATACTGAAAAATAGGAGGGGACGTTATGAAACTGAAGACTTTTATCGACAGGCCCATCCTGTCGTGTGCCATTTCTGTGCTCATCCTGATATTGGGAGTAATCGGTTTGAGCAATCTTCCCATGGAGCAGTATCCTGATATCGCACCTCCTACCATTATGGTGTCTACCACCTATACGGGTGCCAATGCGGAAACAGTACTGAAGAGTGTCATCGCTCCGTTGGAAGAAGCCATTAACGGTGTGGAAAACATGACGTATATGACCTCTACCGCCACCAATACGGGTTCAGCGTCTATTACCGTGTATTTTGCACAGGGAACGGACCCGGACATGGCGACTGTCAACACGAAGAACCGTGTGTCGGAGGCGGAAGGACTGTTGCCCGCAGAAGTGACCAAGGTGGGTGTGACCGTAGAAAAACGGCAGAACAGTATGGTCAAGATTATATCGTTGTACAGTCCCGACGATAGCTACGACCAGAATTTTATCAATAACTATTTTAAAATTAATGTAGAACCTCGTCTGTCCCGTATCTCGGGAGTGGGCAATGTGAATGTCATGGGTGGGGATTATGCCATGCGTATCTGGATGAATCCTCAGAAGATGGCCCAGTATCAGCTGGTACCTGCCGATGTGATTGCCTTGCTGGATGACCAGAACGTGGAGGCGGCGACAGGTACACTGGGCGAGGATTCTGAAAATACATTTCAGTACACGTTGAAGTACCGGGGTAGATATGAGACTGCGGAAGAATTCGGCAACATGGTGCTCAAGTCTCTCCCTACGGGCGAAGTGCTCCGCCTGAAGGATGTGGCCGATGTGGAATTAGGTTCGCAGAGCTATGCCTATAACAGTGAAATTGTGGGTCACCCCGGTGCGACGTGTATGATTTCGCAGACGGCCGGATCGAATGCCAACGAGATTGTGAAGGAAGTGGACAAGCTGATGGAGGAAATCTCAAAAGACTTGCCGAAGGGGCTTGTAATGGCCGACCTGATGAGTACGAAGGACTTCCTGGATGCCTCGGTACACGAGGTGGTGAAAACCCTGATTGAGGCTATTATTTTGGTGGTGCTGGTGGTTTATTTCTTCTTGCAGAGCGTGCGTTCCACCATCATTCCTTCGGTTTCCATTATCGTGTCGCTGGTGGGTACGTTTGCCTTCTTGTATGTGGCCGGATTCAGTCTGAACCTGCTGACCCTTTTTGCACTGGTGCTGGTAATCGGTACGGTGGTGGATGATGCCATTGTGGTGGTGGAGGCCGTGCAGGCCAAGTTTGACGAAGGCTACCGTTCACCTTATAAAGCTACGGTGGCTGCCATGGATGGTATTTCTGCAGCCATTGTGACCACCTCACTGGTATTTATGGCCGTGTTTATCCCGACCTCGTTCATGGGAGGAACCAGTGGAGTGTTCTATACCCAGTTTGGTTTGACCATGGCGGTGGCAGTGGGCATTTCCGCAATCAATGCCTTGACCCTCAGTCCGGCTTTGTGTGCCCTCATTATGACTCCTCACATGGATAAGTCGACCGGTGGTAAGTTGAGTTTTTCTTCCCGTTTTCACCATGCATTTGAGGCTTCTTTCAATAGGCTGGTGTTGAAGTATAAGAATGGGGTGTCGTTCTTCCTCCGTCGTAAATGGATGGCCTGGGTTTCTTTGGCGGCAGTCTGTGCCTTGCTGGTATTTTTTATGCGGACCACTAAGACCGGACTGGTGCCGGATGAGGATATGGGAACCATATTCGTGAATGTCACGACCCCTCCGGGAAGCAGTTTGGCCCAGACGCGTAAGACGATGGAAATGATAGACGAGCGTATCCGTGAGATTCCTCAGATAAAGATTTATTCCAATGTGACAGGTTACAGCATGATGGGCGGACAGGCCGCCTCGGGAGGTATGCTGATTATCAAATTGAAACACTGGGATGAACGTCAGGAGGCACAGGATCACATCAATGCCATCTTACAGCATACAGCCGACATTAAATCAGCCAAGCTCTTTGCCTTTGCGCAGCCTACCATCATGGGATACGGAATGGGTAGCGGTTTCGAAATGTACGTGCAAGACCGTGCCGGAGGCAGTGTGGAGAATTTGCAGAAATATACGCAGGACTTCATTGCAGCCTTGAACCGGCGTCCGGAAATTTCGATGGCTTACACTACTTTCGATACCAAGTTCCCGCAGTATATGGTCGAGGTAGATGCGGTGAAATGTCAACGGGCAGGGGTGACCACGTCTGATGTGCTGAGCGTACTTTCCGGTTATATCGGCGGTAATTACTCGTCCAACTTGAACCGTTTTTCCAAACTGTACCGTGTGATGATTCAGGCCCGGAAGGATTACCGTCTGGATAAAGAGTCGCTCAACAACATGTTTGTACGGACCGAAAGTGGGGAAATGGCGCCCGTGGGACAGTTCATTACACTGACCAAGGTGTATGGAGCCGAAACCTTGACACGTTTCAATATGTACACCTCTATACCAGTCAACGGTATGCCGGCCGACGGATATAGTTCGGGAGATGCCATTGCAGCCATTGAGGAAGTGGCTTCACAGACACTGCCTACCGGATATGGCTATGAGTTCAGCGGTATTACCCGAGAAGAATCAAGCAGTACGGGAAATACGGTGATTATTTTTATTATCTGTATCGTATTTATCTATTTGATTCTCTGTTCGCTCTATGAAAGTATCTTTATTCCGATGGTGGTCATCCTGGCAGTGCCTTTCGGCTTGATGGGAAGCTTCTTGTTTGCCAAATGTTTTGGGCTGGAGAACAACATCTATATGCAGACCGGTTTGATTATGCTGATTGGATTGCTTTCGAAAACCGCCATCTTGCTGACTGAATATGCTTCGGCTCGTCGTCGACAGGGAATGAGTATTGCTCAGGCTGCCGTAGCTGCTGCCGGAGTTCGTTTGCGTCCGATTCTGATGACCGCCCTGACGATGATTATCGGATTGTTCCCGCTGATTGTGGCTACCGGAGCAGGAGCCAACGGAAACCGTTCGTTGGGAGTCGGTACGGTAGGGGGTATGCTTGTCGGTACAGTGGCACTTCTGTTTGTAGTGCCGGTGCTGTTCACGGTGTTTCAGGCAATTGAAGAACGTGTGATGCCTCGCCGTCAGACCGATGCAGCGGAATAATCCCTTGTGGGGGAATTTTATATCAACTAAAGAAACATTCGATATGGAGAAAAATATAAGTCATATAGTAGTTGCCGCGTGCATGGCCAGTATGCTGACCGGATGTGGTATCTACACAAAATACCGGCAGCCGGAAACGAATACCGACGGATTGTTCGGCGCTCTTCCGGAGGAGGTGGATACTACCTCCTCACTGGCCGACCTGAAATGGGAGGAACTGTTTACGGATGCATCCTTGCGAAAACTGATTACACGTGCGCTGGAGGCGAATACGGATTTGAATGTGGCCCGTTTGAAAGTGGAAGAGGCACGGGCTTCGCTGTCAGCTGCCAAGCAGGCTTACCTGCCTTCTGCTCAGTTGGACCTGGAAGGCGCTTTGAGCAGTTTTGACGGCAGCAAACCCACCAAGACTTATTCGTTGGGAGCTTCTGCCAGTTGGGAACTGGATTTCTTTGGAAAGCTGACCAACGCCAAACGGAGAGAGCGTGCGGCATTGGAGCAGAGTGAGGCGTATCGTCAGGTGGTGCAGACACAGCTTATTGCCACGGTGGCCGAGAGTTATTACACGTTGCTGATGCTCGACGAGCAGGTAGCCGTAACTACGGAAACGGTAGAAAGCTGGAAGGAGTATATACGTAGTTTGAAGGCCCTGATGCGGGCCGGACAGGCCGACCGTGCGACCGTGAACCAGGCAGAAGCTTCCCGATTGGATGCCGAAGCCTCTTTGCTGGATTTGAAGCAACAGGTGACGGAAACGGAAAACACGTTGTGTGCCCTGCTTTTCTGGACTCCGCAGCCTATTGCGCGCGGCACGCTCGGTGAAGTGGATTTTCCGGAAAGTTTGTCGGTGGGAGTGCCGCTGAATTTGTTGGCCAACCGTCCGGATGTGTGGCAGGCTGAGGCCGTACTTAAACAGGCTTTTTATGCCACCAATCAGGCACGCTCCAGTTTTTATCCGAGCGTGACATTGAGCGGTTCGGCCGGATGGACAAACAGTGGGGGAGCCCTTGTGACCAATCCGGGTGCCTGGCTGCTTCAGGCGGTAGGCTCTCTGGTGCAACCTCTTTTTCAGCGGGGGCAGCTTATGGCAAATCTGAAAATCAGTAAGGCACAGCAGGAAGAAGCTCTGCTACAGCTCCAGCAGACCTTGTTGGATGCCGGTGCGGAGGTGAACAATGCCCTGAGCCAGTGGCAGACGGCCCGTCAGAAAACGGTACTCGACCGTGAGCAGGTGGAGCATCTGAAAGATGCGTTGCGTGACACGGAACTGCTGATGGAACACGGTACGACGAACTACCTGGAAGTGCTGACTGCCCGTCAGTCATTACTGGCAGCGCGGCTGTCGCTCGTGGCCGACCGGAATGCGGAGATAAAAAGTGTCATTACCCTTTATCATGCGTTGGGAGTGGGAAACAACTAACATATAGGTTGATATGAAGAAGATGATGATGGTTGCTGCATGCGTGGGAGGACTCGCATGTATGCTGGCATGCAATAAAGAAGAGGTGGGTGCATATTACTCCGCTTCCCAAGATTCACTTAGGAGAGACGTTCAAATATAAATGTGAGCCGGAGAATTACATCCGGCTCGAATATGATACCCTTGGTGAGGCTGCTGTCTTGAACTTTTATAAAGATGAAATCACCTCATTGGATTATCTGGAGTACGATGAAAACTCGTGTACTTTCTCCTTTCATAAAGGAGAGACGGGGCTTTATCGTATCAGTTGGGAGTATACGTCGGAAAATACCTTGCGGATACTTTACGGACAGAATGGTATGTGGTACCGGATGAATGCAAGCGGTACCCATGAATATCTGTTAGAAGCCAATGACGGGATGGCAATAAAGGTCATAGCTTACCGCACGAACTTTGATTCTTTGCATTGCACGATAAATCGTTTTTGTATTGAAGAATACAAAAACGAGGAATAGGAGTGAACCGAAGTTCCGGCCTGCTTTCACCTTCCTGAAGGCAGTGCCGGAATATCGGCCTCTATTCGGTTTTCCACGTTGTCGGGGAGCTTGGAGAAGAAATCCATCCCCGTTACTTTTTCCACGGAGTCAACCGATACCATGTACTTTTCCAGTGCCTGATGATGCGCCTTGTTGTCGAACAGAAAGCCCATGGCGATGGGACTTTTCCGGTTATAAATCAGCACCACCTTGAAGAAACGGTCGGGCACGGCCACCCGATGTTCTCCGATGCGCTTGGGTTGCTTTTTGTCATAGATAGGTCCGCAGGCAATGTACACTGTGCCATATTTCCGGGCCCAGCTGCGGCATAATTCTTCCAAATCTCCCCAGTCGTCCCGGTTCAGTTTCTGATTCTGCGGACAGATGTTGCTCATGTAGAACGATTCCTCCATGGCTTTCTTGCTCCATTTCATGTCGGCCGCCGGAGCCATGTGTCCCCGGTCGTATCCGGAGTGCGTATAATCGGCATGCTCCACACGGGGTTCGGGTAAATCCGGGTCGGGCGCGAAGCGGTTCTTTCGCTCTTCACTTCCTTTGGTTTCCTGCCGTGTCAGTTCCCAGGCTACCCAGTTGGGGGTTTTGTAGAAATTATTGTATGAAACGGTATATCCCGTTCGCTGCAACTTGATTTCTTCCCGTTTGGTCAGCATGACGGGAATTTCCAGTTTGCTGCTGATGCGGTTGGCCGAGGGTTGTGACTCCGCCTCGTCCTGCGGCTTTTCCGGCAGGCGTTGTGCCACTTCCTTCTGTGCCTTCTCCAATGTGTGCGAAAGCTCCTTTGTCAGTTCCTTGGCTTCCGGCAGATTCTGCTGGTTCTGATAGAAATAGGCACCGCCACCCAAAATCAGCAACAGGAGTATGAAGCTTTTCAGGGAGCCGGTGGATGAACTTCTCTTTTTCTTTCCCATAATGTACGTGTATTAAACCAGTTTGAAACGCATCCGGAAGATACCGTCGTTAAAGTCGTGACTGATGATCTTGAAGGTGCCGATTTCTGATGTATTCTCTACATGCTGCCCGATGCACAAGCACTCGTCGTAGTCGCCTACGTGTACCACACGAACCGTCTCGGAAGCTCCTTCAGGCAGCCGTTTCATGTCAAAGCGTCCGGTAGCTTCTTCCTGTGTGATAAATTCCGTAGTGACAGGAAGATGGTGTGCGATTACTTCGTTGACTGTCGTTTCAATGCGTGCAATATCGTCTTCCGAAGGTGCTTGCGAAAGCGCAAAATCGAGTTTGCTTTTCTTCCGCTCGATATGGGCAGATACAGCCCGTCCGCATCCGAAAAGGTTGACCATGGTGCGGTTGATGATGTGTTCGCAGGTGTGCATAGGAGGATACTCCTGCTTGTTGTGTGCATTAAGTTGGATTTCTTGTTCCATAAATTACATTGATGAATTGTTTTTTTCTTTTTGCTTTTTTTCTATCAGCATGCTCATGAAGGCCGAGCTGATGATACCTGTAGGAATGGCAATCATGGCGATGCCAATCAGGCTGATGATGCTGCTCAATAGCCGTCCCAACGGAGTAATCGGGTAAATGTCGCCGTAACCCACGGTAGTGAAGGCTACGATTGCCCACCAGAATCCGTCGCCGATATTTTCGAAGGCTTCCGGTTGTGCGTAGCGTTCGATGTAGTACATCAGAATGCCAGAGAAACCTAACATGATGCCACAGGCAGTATAGGCCGTAACAAGTTCTTCTCTGACGGTTCGGAGTACGGTGCCAATCATCTGGAAGGAACGTGAATAGCGTATCAGCTTGAAGATAATCAGTACGTAGGCCAGCACTACAAGATGTACGTGCGGGGTTTCCTTGTACACATAAATCACCATGAACGGGATAATTGCCACGAAGTCGATAAGACCATAAAAGGAGAACAGGTAGCGCAGACGTGCTTTCCAGGCATGGTTGCAACTGGCATACTGCACGGGAGCAGCCACGATGCGTAATCCATATTCGATGGTGAATATAAAGGAGGCCAGGTAGTTGAATGCATACAGGATATTATGGTAGGGAGCTGATTCCTCGAAAGAGCTGTATATGATAGAGCAAATGGAACCGATGATAAAGAACAGCACAAAATATTGAAACCATTTTTTCATCAGCTGGCGATGGATCATCCGGTACTGCTTTTCGTGGCGAATTAGGTGCGGGAGCTTCTCGCGCAGCGGGTCTATCAAGTTGTGAGGTTCTATGTTCATGGTCGTGATTTTAATGAATGATTTTTCGTGTATCAGGCAAATATACTCTTTTCTTTTGCAATAAAGGAGAAAGTGGAAGAAAAAGAAATTAGAGGTACGGAAGGGAGAGCTTAAATTCTCCTGAAAATGAGCCCTAAAACTGATATTTTTCATGTCTGAAAAAACGCCTTTGCGTTCCATCCAAAACGCCCTTGCGTTTGAACTAAAACGTCCTTGCGTTTGAAGTGAAACGCACTTGCGTTTTATATCAAATGTACTTGCGTTTTTTTGAAGGCTGAATATGTGCCGGGAAATCCCTTCATTTCCGTTAGAACAATTCCTTTTTCCTTACGTTTCCTTACGCGCGCATACGTACGCGCCCGCACGAATTATATAATGTAGGAGATTTCACACGGATTTCTACATAGCAATAAAAATTATGCTTTATAGCATAAAGTAAATCAGCAAGTTAGCTAAAAAACTGAAAAATTTCTGCAAAAAAGTATGGTGTAAAAGTTGCATGAAAGGAAAAAGTCAGTACCTTTGCAACCGCTTTCGAGAGGGAGAGCCGCTGAAGATGACAGACTGGAAGAGCTGAGGCTACGGGAGATAGTGCTGACTGCTGCACCGAGTATCTTACCTTGCGGATGTGCAAGGGAGCGAGAAAGGATAAGCCGCACGCCTTCTGAGAACCTTCTGGAAATTTTTTTCAAAAAACTTTCGAAAAAATTTGGAGGTTACGAAAAAACGCCTTACCTTTGCAAAC
>OGYM01002727.1_pt1 | contig 11207 bp, 19 predicted proteins | sample 1576491 | NCBI WGS metagenome assembly OGYM01 (sample SAMEA3541515, study PRJEB24748) | human gut metagenome | biome: human gut; feature: human-associated habitat; material: faeces | place: China | collected 2012 | reverse complement strand
TTGAACAATGTGTAAACACAATGAAAATAAAATATTAAATATATTGATTATAAAAATATAGTATTGATACATCATGAACCACTTTCCCCCATTTTCCGCCCCCCTCTTGCATAAACGCTCAAAATAGCGTATACTGTGGTCAGGAAAGAAGAAAGGCAGGGGACAAGCGTGCAGCAGAAATCCAGCGGAGGAATGACGACAAAACGGCTGATTGCCATGATTGCGCTTGCCGTACTGGCGGTCACGGTCATCGTGTTCGCCGTGCGCGAAATCCGGCTCTATGGCGATGTGCAGGTGGAGCAGAGCCGCACGCCGACGCCTGTGCCGGGGTACGGCAACGTCATGCAGGTCACGATTGACCCGTCCCTGCCCACACCCGTGCCGGTGCTGCGTTCCGGCGCGCAGGGGGAAGCCGTCTGGCAATTGCAGGAGCGCTTGCAGGCGCTGGGCTATTTGACCGGCAGCGTCGATGGACAGTTCGGCCCGGCGACGAAAGAGGCGGTGCAGCTGTTCCAGCGCCAGCATGGGCTGACGGCGGACGGCATCGTCGGGGAAGATACGCGTGAGCTGCTCTATTCTGACAGCGCGCAGCCGTATGCCACACCGACGCCCGCGCCCACCCAAGCCGCGCAAGCAACGGAGGCTCCCGCAGTGGACGATATGATCCTCCTGACGGCGGAGGCGGAAAACACAATCCCGGTTGGCTTCACGGCGGATGGGCTTCCGCTGCTGGTCAACCGGGATTCTCCTTTGCCTGATGATTATCAGCCGCAGCAGCTGGTCAACATGCGCGACTACTGTGACAGCAGCATCGTGAACATCAAGGGCAGCGAAATCGAGGGCGAGCAGATTGCGGTGGATGCGCTGCTGGCGATGCTGACGCAGGCGCAGTCAGAAGGGCTGACATCATGGCAGATCAGCGCGGGCTACCGGAGCGTCGCCTATCAGCAGAAGCTGTTCGACGACAAGGTGTACAGCTATCGTCAGCAGGGCATGACTGGCGCACAGGCGCGGAGTGCGGCGCGCAAACTCGTCGCTGACCCCGGATGCAGCGAGCATCACACCGGGCTGGCGTTCGACATCACCGTGCCGGGCACGTCCTTCGGCGGCACGAAACAGGCAAAATGGCTGGAAGAACACTGCTGGGAGTGGGGATTCATCCTGCGCTACCCGGCGGACAAGACCGCCATCACCGGCATCACGAATGAGCCGTGGCACTTCCGCTACGTTGGGGTGGATGCGTCAATGGAGATGCGGGAGACAGGGGAATGCCTGGAAGAGTATGTGGAGAGGAAGCAAAATGACGAATAAAGAGACCGAACAGCAGGAAACGTCGCAGTACGAAACAGTATCGGATGAAATCCTGCTAAAAATCGGCTTGCAGCTGATTGAAAAGAACCGTCAGGCGTATGAAGCGTTAGCACGGGGCTGAATCACCCAATCCCCATCGTATCCAGTGCCATCATGAGGACAAAGCCCGCCAGCGTCGCGAGAACCATCAGACGCTGCCGCGGGCATTTTTGGCATTCCGGCAGAAGCTCCGCCAAGATGACCGTCACCATGGCGCCGCCGGAGAGCGAAAGCAGCAGCGGCAGGGCGGCGCGGACGCGAATCGCCAGCAGTGCGCCCAGAATCCCCGCAAGCGGCTCGACTGCGCCGGATAGCTGTCCGAAGAAAAACGAACGGCGGCAGGAATAACCGTCGCGGCGGAGCGGCAGACTGACCGCCGCCCCTTCAGGGAAGTTTTGCAGCGCAATGCCGATGGCAAGCATCCACGCGCTGCGCCACGCCGCTCCGCCGGGGGACGCCAAAGCACCGAACGCGCAGCCGACCGCCAAGCCTTCGGGAATGTTGTGCAGGGTGATGCTGCCAATCAGCAGAACGGTTCTGCGGCGCACGTCGGACAGTGGCGTTCGGCGCATACGGCGTGAAAGCAGCGCATCCGCCAACAGCACGAGCAGCCCGCCGAGCAGAAATCCGCCGCTGCACATCAGGAGCGGGCTTTGCCGGAGGGAATGCGCGGACGTCAGCGCGGGCGCAAGGAGAGAAAAGTACGACGCGGCGAGCATGATGCCCGCACCGAGCGCCATCAGCAGGTTCATCACGCTTGGGTGAAATCGCCGGAGCGGGAATACGAGTGCCGCACCCAGCGCCGTCAGCAGATACATAAGCAGCGTCGCGAGAATAGCGGCGGATAAGGGCGATAAAGTCATCACAAACACATCCTTCCAAATAGAGAATTGCAGCACCGAACAAACGGCAGGAGGATTCTGCCTTCATCATACGCTGAGGATGGAAAAAAGTGCGGAAAGTCAACCGGATGCATCCAGCGTCAAAAAAAGATGAAAAACCTTCCGCCTGAAAGCAGGAATTTCGCCGAAAACGTAGAAAGAATAAGGGTTGCAATTTTGGCTTGAAGGATTTTTTCGCCTTTGGGCTTTCAGAAAGTGTGAGTGTGATTCAAGCATGACCCAAGTCCCCTACACCCTGCGCGTTCTGGCGGGCGAAACGGAAACCCGTTACGGTGAGCGGCTGTATCACAGCGGCGCAGTGCATATTGTGGAGAAGAGCGCAAAACGCCTGAGCTGCAAGGTCGCGGATGGCGAAATGTACGATGTGGTATTCACCGACGACGGCGAAAGCCGCTGCAACTGCCCGATTTACGAGGAAGCCGGCGCGTGCCGGCATGTGGTGGCGGCAATGATCAAGTGTCAGGATGAAGGCGCAATGGGCGATATGGTGCGCCGCAAGGCGGAGGCTGCCGGCCCGAAGCTGATGGCGGCAATGGACCGCGCGCTGCCGGAGGAGGGCACCATCCACATGGAGGTTCGCCTGACCCTCGAACCCGTGCGCGACCAGATTACGCCCCGCATCCGCATTTGCCTGCTGATTGGTGAAGAACGCCTGTACGTGGTCAAGTCGATTCCACAGATGATTGATGCCATTGACACGCAGACGCCTGTGGAGTACGGCAAGGGCTTCGTGTTTCACCCGGAATGGATGCGCTTCGGCACGGTGCAGGAGCGGATTTTGAAGATTCTGCGCGCGCTGTGTCTGGCACAGAAGGAAGCTGGCGCGCTCCTGCGCGGCGCGGAACAGCGTGATTTGGCGCTGCCGGAGCCTAGCCATTAACGATAATAATTATGAATATAGAAGAACTTTATATTTGGCGATATGGGAAAGATAAACTGCCTAAAGGATTATTGGAGTACGGCAAATCTGATGTCTGTGATACTTACGATGAAGGTAAAAGGCAGAAATTCCAAGACCACGGGCAATGGATGTGGAAAAACAAGGATGGATGGAGAGAAAATTTACCTCCTGTCTTATACCTCGTATGCAACAAAAAACCGGGAATTCTGCAATTTGATTTTCTTGATAAATACAGCATAAAACTCAAAATCGTATCGGAAGAGTTTTTGTCTTTACTTCAAGAAAATGGGTTCGTTGATAAATATGATATTGCTACCGTCAAGGTAGTAAACAAGAAAAACGAATCTCTAACGGATAAAAAATACTATGCTTTACGTATAAATCATTTTGACAATGATTCTTTCCATTTAGGAAAAGGCATAACATTTCAAAATGATGTAGAGAAAAAATTAGGAATTAGTTTTACAGTATATCCTGATATGAAACTGAAAGACAATTCCATCAAACAGAATTTCTTTGTTTTGAATAGCATAGAATATGGAGATGGAATAATATTCCGAGAGAGAGTTTTGGATAAGGTGTTGAATCTGTATAAACCTGAAATTTACAAATTATCAGACTACTCCAAACTATGGATAAATAAAGGCTTTTATCCATATGGGAATGAGTTTATGATTGTGAAATAAAATCGTTAACAAGGTCGAGATAACAGCTAAACGCTGTTGCTCACCAAACCATTAATAACAATAGAACGAAACATGAAGATAAGAATATTGACTTATTTACCTCACATCATCTACTTTTTAGTATTGGGAGTACTATTATTGTTATTGGTGTGGATTGTAAGTCCATCTGATACAGGTGGAGGCATGGACTTTGCTCCTTTTTTACAGGCAGCTTTACTTTTTGCAGGTGTTCTTGCATATCTGATTTACGATTTGTCTTTACATAAGCTCAACTTCAGAATATCTTCACAATTTATAATATTTATTTTTTTAGCATGGTCGTTTAGACATTACTTTAAGATGCAGGAGCTGAATAAATTATGTAGTGGTCATCCGGAACCTCCATATGATTCTCTTATACCTCCACCAATAGATGATTTTATAGTATTATGGGTTGTTTGTCAGGGGATTCTTTTTTACTTATTCTTATTTACAAATGTTTCGTATTTGTTAAATAGAAAAAAGTTATTAACAAACCGGGATAACGCTTGACTGCGTTCCCCACTAAACCATTATAAACAATAAAACAAATTTTTATGGAAGATTTTGATATTCTAAAGAGATTTGACAATGATAAGCTAATAGATGTTGTGAAAAATTATAAGCGTTACGGCTATGATGATGAAATTCGTGATTATGCTATTAATTTATTGGAAGAAAGAGGCTGGAGCGTTGAGGATTTGAAAACATTCGGTTATTGGGAAAATTCCGATTACGAAGAAGCATTGATACAATACAAAGCTTATTGTAGAAATTCACTGATAGCTGTCTGTGTCTTGGTGTTAAGTCTTTGTATGCTGGCGCCTATCTATCTTGTATTTGTTTTTATGGCATATCGGAATGTATGTAAGTTCTATCAGGCATTAGGGAGAAAGGAAGAAGCCGTATTCTCCTTTGACTTGTGTTGGCATGTTTTGTTGTTCTTCTACCTAAAAGAGAAAATGAAAGAGGAGTTGAAAGGAATAAGATAAGTTTATAACAAAAAACAACTTAACGTTGTCTCTCACCCAAACCATTAACAAAAACAGAAAGTCTATGAACAAAGAATACTTTGTATTAGAAATAGAGGACACAAGTTCTGCTGAGTATAGAAAGAACTATTGGAAAAAAGCAGCCGAAATTCTCCTTGAGAGAATATATCAAAGAGAACAGTGCATATCCGAAAAGGTTAAAAATATCATAGAACTTTGTTCTTTACCCGAACATCGTTTTTTTAATGTAGATGTTTATATGCCTAAAAAAAGGAATAAGGCAGATACCAACTATTATGCTCTACATTACGACTTTACCTATATTCAAAATGATATATTAGGAATGATTGATTACCTTAAAATGATAGAACAATGATTTAAATGATGATTGGTATGCGTTATCCGTTCAATCTTTCTGAACCTTTGGTCATTCCACGGAAGAAAATCAGTACATTTGTGGAAGCCGGGTTGTGTATCGCTTATATATGGCTCTGTTGGGACATGCTGTCCGAAAGACTGGTTTTTGGGATTCCCGTAGGCCTATTTTTTTATTTTTTGGTGAAGGGTATCCGGCATTGGCACCATGTCATCCGAATCAGTGAACAGGGAATCACTACTCCCAAAAGAAAGCTGTTGCTTTGGAATAAAATCTTGTATTGCCGATATGTGGTAGTGTATGGTAGATATACGCATGTAGAACTGTTTCTCCGTACTAACCAGAACTACAACGAGACAATCCTTCTGGATGATTATTTCTGTAACCATCGGGAGTTGAGGGCTGCCATTGCATTTTACTCCAGAGGGAAGGTGGAATTGGAAAGTAAAGAAGAATTTTAGTATGAAATTACATTACTGGAATAATGTTTTCAATTCCGGGTAACAGACAGTATCTTGTTCATAGACCTAACCCAATATTAGAATGGGTATAATATTTTGCTAACTAGGTTGAGATAACAGCTTAATGCTGTTCCTCAAGCAAATCATTAGATATAACAGATATGAGAATATTTATACTATATTGCTTGCTCCTTTTTCCACTTAGCTATGTCATAGCGGAAAATGGCTGTATGGAACAAAGTTCTGCAAAATATCATTCTTTGGCTGAACAAGATTCCCTTTATATAGAAACGGAAAAAACAGAATCTGAAATTCTATATAGGTTATGTTTTAATCAGCAAGGTAAAAAGAATGTTGTTTTTGAGTTGAAAGCGGTAGATGATAGTAGTATTGACTTCATACAAAGCTATACAATCATGGGTGTAAGAAAGTTTGATAGCTTTGCTGTGTACGATAATGTAGCAGACGGAAATCGTTTTTTGTTTTTTGATTATGAAAGTCAAATTGCTTATATAACGCCTACTTGTTTTTCCGGTTTCTATCCGATATACAGTTCTGTGGACTTTTCAAAAATGGAAGTTTTGCTACAAAATGAACATTCTTGTTTGAAGTATCCAAGTGATACGTTAAGTATTGACAGTAAGGTGACTTATGTTCCATTTAACTGTAATAATCGAATCATAAAGGCAATTTTTGTTCTATACGCTCAAGTAGGAAAAGATAATAAATATTTAAAACGAAAGATAGCATCTGGCGATGCTCCTTTCTAACCATTATCAACCATAAAACGTAGAAATATGTACGAAGAATTTTTAGAAAAAAGCCTCAATAGTAAGAGGCAAGCAGTAGATGATACTTTTATTGCTAAATATGCTGATTTGTCTTATCCCGAACTGAATACTTTATGGCAGGAGGTCGGGTTGGGAAGTTATTGTAATGGGCTGTTTAAGCTCATTAATCCGTCCGATTATCAGGATGTGATAAACTCCTGTTTTGAAAAGGAGGATGACCAATCATTTCTACCATTCATGTGTACGGCTTTCGGCGATCTCTTTGCCTATGTAAAGAATCCGAGACTGAATAATTACGTCGTTTATCTGAATGTCAGATACGGAACATATTTAATACTTCCTGCCAATCTTCGTGCGATTTTTAATAAGGTAATGGTAAATGAAAGTTTTTTGAAAGGCTGGTTTGATTTAGAAAATTATCCTGTAATACAAGAAAAACTCGGAACTCCAGATTATGATGAGTGTTTCGGATATTCTCTACTATTGGCTTTGGGAGGAAGTGAAGACATTGAAAACATCAAGATAGTTAAGACTATTCCGTACATTGACATTTGTACCCAAACAATCGGCGAATTTGAAATTGCAGATAAATGGTGAATATAGAATAGGTTGATAACGAAGCAGGATAACGGCAAGCCGTTCCCTGCTGAACCATTACTAACAATAGAACGATGAATAAAACCGTCCAATCCATAGTATCATTGACTGCTTTCAGTGCTTTACTGATAGCCATAACATTATTTTGTGGTGGCTTAGGTTTTAGTCGTCTGTTCGAGATATATGGTATTATGGAATATTGCCTTTTAGGTTTACTTATTATTACAGATGTATTGCTAATCTACAAGGTCTATAAACTATATGCAATGCAGCCTAAAGTGATAATGTTATTGCTGGGCTTGGAATGTTGCTCTGTCATTTTGTGGCTTGCCTTTATCTGTATAGACCAAAGTCTATTAGATTGGCAAATTACAAACTTCATATTGCAAGCTGTCAATTTAGATGGTTTCACGGGAGATGAACGAGGATTGAATATGCTTGCAGTATTATGCGGCATTATTTATCCTCTTTGGGGGATTTGGTGTTTATTCACTGGATTGAAGTTTATAAATAAGTTAGTAACAACGAAAGATAGCATCTGACGATGCTCCTTTCTAACCATTATAAACAGTAGCAATATATGATACATAGAATATTAGGATATTTATGGTATAAGACGGAGTACTTCACCCGACATTCAGATACAAGTATGTATTCTTGGCATGTTCCAAGTGTGTTAAGTACCGTAATAATATTTTACGGAGTAGATATAGCTTTGATTTATTGGGCAGCTACAAGTGTTAATCCGGGATCACTTTTTCTGCTTGCCTTTCCTCTTATATGGATTATTCTGTATGTCTATTATCATTATAAACGACGGTATTTGAAAATTCGAGAGGACGAATCGTATGAGAAATATTCCAATATATGGGCTATTCTATTTTTAATATTACCGTTTATTATTCTAATTGTATTGCTGTTTATGGCAGATAAATTTTATATGCCATATTAATCTTTTATAATAAAATAAGTTCATAACAAGGTTGAGATAACAGCTAACGCTGTTTCTCACCAAACCATTAGCGAAAACATATTAAGATGAAACGGATAGAATTGTTTATGAATATGCTATACTATTGTAATTATATGATTTTTCATAAGGTACAAAAAGGTCTTGATTGGCTTGTTTTCTCTATATTGGACAATGTATGTACACGAAAGTTCTGCAAAAGCAATGGTTACTGGAAATATGTAAACAACTTTAAGCAGATGTATAATAAATCGATGTGGTTTTCAGAAAATAAAAAGAAACCGCCGGTTAAGATTCTTAGTATGGCAGACACAGGAATTATTTTATTTATTTGCATTAACTCGTTTACAATACTGATTAACTTACTTACAATACTGGATGCTATAGCTATAAAAACAGATATAGAAGAATATGATTTTTTCAATAACAAAATGGTATTGGGATTACTAATAATTATTCTTTGTATAATGATATATTTTACTTATCATGTTTTTATAGATAGGAACGATAAATATGTTTCTTATTTCAAGAAATTCAGGAAACAGAAATTTTGGAAACTATTTATATGGTATATACTATCTTATAGTATGTCTATGGCTTGTCTTGGTATAACTTTAAGGTTTATTCTGACAAAATAATAGCAGAAAGAATATTTCACTAACAAAGCAGGATAACGGCAAGCCGTTCCCTGCTGAACCATTAGATATAATTGATTCATGCGATATACAGTTAATATAATAGTGAGTATAAAGGACGTTATTAAAAAGATGGATATTGAAATACCAGAGTACATTTCAAATATCCAGTCTTTCTATTTATATCTTAAAGAGAAATGTGATTTACCACAGGTTAATCAAGGTGAAGTCTGTATTTGCAGTAAGGATAAGAATAGAGATATAACTTTATTTGTCATAACTGATACCGAATCAGTTCTTTACTCTCCCTTTGAAGATATAAGTATGTTTGCTTCTATTTTTCCTCTTTATATTTCTTATTGTAGCACTATTGCACGAGCAGAAGAAATATTTCTCGCAAATGAAGGTTCTCACTATTATATGTGGCATGAAGGTTATGAAGATGAGTATTCAAAGTATGGAATCGCTAAAGAATTGGAAGAAGAATGGCTTCAAGAATACTGTTTATCTCCCAAGATTCCTTAAATATATCTAACAAGGTCGAGATAACAGCTAACGCTGTTTCTCACCAAACCATTAGTAATAAAGAAAGCAATTAATATGTACGATAAGTTTTTAGATAAGAGCCTAAACAGCACTCGCCAAACGATAGATGATACTTTTATTGCAAAATATGCTAATGCGGTATCGGAACAAATAATCGAACTTTGGAAAGAAGTTGGACTTGGAACGTTTTGTGATGGATTGTTCAGAATTATTAACCCCGATAAATATAAGACAATAGTAGATGATAGTTATCCTTTGTATGAATATGAAACAGCAACTCCATTTATGACAACTGTTTTTGGAGATATTTTTGCTTATGTTAAGAATCCCGTGATAGGAAATTATGTCGTATTCATCAATGTAAGATACGGAACATTCAAGATTTTATCCGAGAATGTTGATATACTATTGAATGTGGTAATTTTCAACAAAAGTTGTTTGGAATCATGGTTTTCCTTAAATAAATATCCTATGATAAAATCAGAAAAGGGTGTTCCTGCATTGGATGAATGTTACGGATACGTTCCAGCATTGGCATCGGGTGGTATAGAATCAATCGATAGTATCAAAATTCTAAAAGCTATTCCGTATATAGAAATGTCACTCCAATTTATCGGGGATTTGAAGCGAGTGCGATAGAATATATTACTAACAAACCGGGATAACGTTTGACAGCGTTCCTTGCTGAACTATTAATAATAATTGAACGTATGAAAACAGTCATATCATTGCTTTTTTTACTGTTACTCATAATGCAAAGCTGCGGGTTCGTATATGAACGGCATCTTACAGGAAACTATTACCTGATAGCGGTAGATACCAAGGAGGATATGGATGTGTGTTATCATCAGAAAAATGATTCACCCTATACGGGAATAACGGGAGCCAGTGTTTATGCAGTGGGATATGATGATAATTTTATTCTTGTCAAGGCATATCGTGCTTTTAAGGACAGCATGGGCATTTCCTTACCCCGTTATGATAAGGATACAACCGAATATTATATTATTCCCGTAAACAACACACAAAAAGCATGGGAAGCACAAGAAAATAAGTTTGGGGCATTCAGTAAAAAGGATTTTGAAGTCAAGCGGAAAGAATTAGGTGTACCGGATGATATAACTTTTAAGGAGTTATAAATATATTATTAATGAGAAAAGATGACGTCTTATGTCGTTTATTATCAGATTATTAGTGGTGACAATATCATTATAAATCCAAAATATAAAATAGATATGATAGCATGTGTAATAAATATGATACTTATAGCGGTTTCACTGTTGCTACTCTTTTTATTAAGAAAGAAGAAATATAAAGGTGTAAAGAAAATAATAATACTAACAATATGCTTTGTGACAGGTCTGTATATTTTGTTGCAAATAATTATGTTGCTATATTTCTTCTTAGGCGATTTCTCTGCAGAAGAATTATGGTAAAAATATCACTAACAAAACTAATAATTCTTTATGATTAAATTCTTTTTTGATGCGATGTATTATCAGTTCTTTATATACAATAGGGATAAATTTAAGTTGGAAGATCCACATGAGAGAACAATATTACTATTCTGTGGAATATTATTTCTACCGATAATTGCATTGATTTATCCATTGATAAAAGAGAATTTCAATTATGATTTGCCGTTTATTTTCTTTGTTCCAATATTTTATATTCTATATTATTTTTTTAATAGATATTATGTAAGAAAGGGAAAGGGAATTGAGATAATACGAGAAAAACCTTTATTGTTTAAAAGCCAACGTTTATCGTTCATTATCTCTTGGATGGTTTACCCATTTTTAGCTGTATTGCTTTATTTCATGATAACACATCGGCATTGGCTGAAAATAATATAATAAAGATTTAATAGGTTGGTAACAACGAAAGAAAGCATCTGACTATGCTCTTTTCTAACCATTAGCATTAATACATATTCCGAAGCATACCCGTTCACTTTCCGGCAGCTTATTAGGGTATAAAAC
>OGYM01002726.1_pt1 | contig 11214 bp, 8 predicted proteins | sample 1576491 | NCBI WGS metagenome assembly OGYM01 (sample SAMEA3541515, study PRJEB24748) | human gut metagenome | biome: human gut; feature: human-associated habitat; material: faeces | place: China | collected 2012 | reverse complement strand
ACTGTTGAGTCTGCCTACCGATACAGAGTTCCTGTTCGACGAGTTTGTAAAGTTGCTGTAATCCATTAAAAACAAAAGAAAACAATGAAAGAAAATATAAAGAAAGTATTATTGTTAGGTTCCGGAGCTTTGAAAATCGGTGAAGCTGGTGAGTTCGACTATTCAGGTTCGCAGGCACTTAAGGCGTTGAAGGAAGAAGGTATTGAAACTATCCTGATAAATCCGAACATTGCTACCGTACAAACTTCGGAAGGCGTGGCAGACAAAATCTATTTCTTGCCTGTTACTCCGTATTTCGTAGAGAAAGTTATTGCCAAAGAACGTCCTGATGGCGTATTATTGTCATTCGGTGGCCAGACAGCCTTGAATTGCGGTGTTGCTCTTTACAAGGCAGGAATATTCGAGAAATACAATGCACGTGTACTCGGTACTCCGGTACAGGCTATCATGGATACAGAAGACCGTGAATTGTTTGTTCAGAAGCTGGATGAAATCAATGTAAAGACCATCAAGAGTGAAGCGGTTGAGAACATTGAAGATGCCCGCCGTGCTGCCAAGGAACTGGGTTATCCGGTGATCATCCGTGCTGCATACGCACTGGGAGGTCTGGGCTCAGGTTTCTGCGACAATGAAGATGAACTGAACGTACTGGCTGAAAAAGCTTTCTCTTTCTCTCCGCAGGTGCTGGTTGAAAAGAGCCTGAAAGGCTGGAAAGAGGTGGAATACGAAGTGGTACGCGACCGTTTCGACAACTGTATCACCGTATGTAACATGGAAAACTTCGACCCTCTGGGTATCCATACCGGTGAGTCTATCGTTATCGCTCCTTCACAGACTCTGACCAACAGCGAATATCACAAACTGCGTGAACTGGCTATCCGCATCATCCGTCACATCGGAATCGTGGGTGAATGTAACGTTCAGTATGCGTTTGATCCCGAATCAGAAGACTACCGGGTAATCGAAGTAAATGCCCGTCTGAGCCGTTCATCTGCACTGGCTTCCAAGGCAACCGGTTATCCTCTGGCATTCGTTGCTGCTAAGTTGGGTCTGGGTTATGGACTGTTTGACCTGAAGAACTCGGTAACAAAGACTACTTCTGCTTTCTTTGAACCGGCACTGGACTACTGCGTATGTAAGATCCCCCGCTGGGACTTGGGCAAGTTCCACGGTGTAGACCGTGAGCTGGGTTCCAGCATGAAGTCTGTCGGTGAAGTCATGGCTATCGGACGTACTTTCGAAGAAGCTATTCAGAAAGGTCTGCGTATGATCGGTCAGGGCATGCACGGTTTCGTAGAAAACAAGGAACTGGTGATCGAAGATATCGACAAGGCCTTGCGCGAACCGACCGACAAGCGTATCTTCGTTATCTCGAAGGCAATGCGTGCCGGTTACACTGTTGACCAGATCCACGACCTCACCAAGATTGACAAATGGTTCCTTGACAAGCTGATGAACATCATGCAGACATCCAAGGAACTCCATGAATGGGGCAACAATCATAAGCTGCTTTCACAGCTTCCGAACGAATTGCTTTATAAAGCCAAGCGTCAGGGATTCTCTGACTTCCAGGTGGCACGTGCCATCGGATACGAAGACGAAATGGAAGATGCCATCGTCGACATCCGCAACCATCGTAAGAAAGTAGGTATCGTTCCGGTTGTAAAACAGATCGATACGCTGGCAGCTGAATATCCTGCACAGACCAACTACCTGTATCTGACTTATAGCGGTGTTGCCAATGATGTACATTATCTGGGCGACCATAAGAGTATCGTGGTACTCGGTTCGGGAGCTTACCGTATCGGTTCTTCCGTAGAGTTCGACTGGTGCGGCGTTCAGGCACTGAACACCATCCGCAAGGAAGGCTACCGTTCCGTTATGATTAACTACAACCCCGAAACCGTTTCTACCGACTACGATATGTGCGATCGTCTGTACTTCGACGAGCTGACCTTCGAACGTGTCATGGATATTCTTGATCTGGAGAACCCGCACGGCGTGATCGTTTCTACCGGCGGACAGATTCCGAACAACCTGGCACTGCGTCTGGATGCACAGAAAGTAAATATCCTGGGAACATCGGCCAAGAGCATTGACAATGCTGAAGACCGCGACAAGTTCTCAGCCATGCTTGACCGCATCGGCGTTGACCAGCCGGAATGGAGCGCACTGACTTCAATGGAAGACATCAATGCATTTATCCAGAAAGTAGGATTCCCGGTACTGGTTCGTCCGTCATACGTGCTGTCTGGAGCTGCCATGAACGTATGTTCCAACCAGGAAGAGCTGGAACGCTTCCTGCAGCTGGCTGCCAATGTATCGAAGAAACATCCGGTTGTAGTCAGCCAGTTCATCGAACATGCCAAGGAAGTGGAAATGGATGCCGTTGCACAGAACGGTGAAATCGTTGCATACGCCATTAGTGAACACATCGAATTTGCCGGCGTTCACTCGGGAGATGCTACCATCCAGTTCCCGCCGCAGAAGCTGTATGTTGAAACCGTTCGCCGCATCAAGCGCATCAGCCGCCAGATTGCGAAGGAGCTGAACATTTCCGGTCCGTTCAACATCCAGTTCCTGGCCCGCGAAAACGACATCAAGGTTATCGAATGTAACTTGCGTGCCAGCCGTTCATTCCCGTTTGTCAGCAAGGTTCTGAAGATCAATTTCATCGAACTGGCTACAAAAGTTATGTTGGGATTGCCGGTTGAAAAGCCTGAAAAGAACTTGTTTGAACTTGACTATGTAGGTATCAAAGCCAGCCAGTTCTCATTCAACCGTCTGCAGAAGGCCGACCCTGTACTGGGTGTCGACATGGCTTCTACCGGTGAGGTGGGCTGTATCGGTGAAGACACTTCATGTGCCGTACTGAAAGCCATGCTGTCTGTCGGTTACCGCATTCCGGAAAAGAACATTCTGATGTCTACCGGAACACCGAAGCAGAAGGTGGAAATGCTGAAGGCTGCTCAGGAATTGAAGAAGAAAGGCTACAATATCTTTGCAACAGGTGGTTCTTCGAAGTTCCTTACAGAAAATGGAATTGAAAACACCCGTGTATACTGGCCGAGCGAGGAAGGACATCCTCAGGCATTGGAAATGCTTCATAAGAAGGAAATCGACATGGTAGTGAATATTCCGCGTGACCTGTCGGCAGGTGAGCTGGATAACGGTTACAAGATCCGCCGTGCAGCTGTCGATCTGAATATTCCTCTGGTTACGAATGCACGTCTGGCCAGTGCCTTCATTCATGCATTCTGTACGATGACTATCGATGATATCGCTATCAAGAGCTGGGATGAATATAAATAATCCGGCTGACAGATAATCTGATTTTTACTGGCGCCACTCTGAAAGGACTGTTCCTTTTGGAGTGGCGTTTTTTTTCGTGCGTATTTATTGATGATATTGTTTTGGGGGTAAATGAGAAAGTATAAAAAAAGAAAGCGACCTTTTGCAAGACCGCTTTAATTGTTTTCACAACGGAATAATCCTTATTGTGATTTGCTTCAATTTAGTATTTGCAAATATATGAAAAGTTTTTTGATACCGATATCTTTGTGAGATAAATTTTGTCTATATTTGAGAAAAAATAACTTAAGTAGATTATGAAAAAGACATTAGGCTTAGATTTAGGAACAAATAGTATCGGATGGGCTGTAATCAATTCTAATATAGATTCTGAAGGTAAAGAAAAACTAGTAGGTATTTCTTCTTGTGGCAGTAGGATTATTCCTATGGATGCTGCTACATTAGGAGACTTTGGAAAAGGAAATACTAAATCTCCAGTAGCGGAACGAACAAGACTTCGAGGAATACGTCGCTTGCTGGAACGTAGCTTACTTCGTAGAGAACGCTTGCATCGGGTTCTGTCTGTTATGGGTTTTTTGCCGGAACATTATGCTTCTCAACTGGATCGATATGGCAAGTTCTTGCCGGAAACAGAGCCTAAACTGGCCTGGTATAAAGATGATTCTGGCAGATATCAATTTCTGTTTCAGAAATCATTTCATGAGATGCTTGAAGACTTTCGTCAGCATCAGCCGGAACTGGTTGCGGGAGAGAAAAAGATACCTTATGACTGGACTATTTATTATTTGCGGAAGAAAGCTCTTTCTCAGGAAATAACTAAGGAAGAACTGGCCTGGATACTTCTCAACTTTAATCAAAAGAGAGGATACTATCAGTTGAGAGGAGAAGAAGAACAGGAAGAAAATAATAAATCAGTAGAATATCATGCGCTGAAGGTCGTATCTGTGGAAGACTCCGGAGAGCGTAAGGGAAAGGACATCTGGTATAATGTTACATTGGAAAATGGCTGGGTTTACCGGAGGGCCAGCAATATTCCTTTAGACTGGACCGGTAAGGTGAAAGAGTTTGTTGTAACAACAGAATTAGATGATGCCGGAAATCCCAAAAAGGATAAGGAAGGTAACGTGAAGCGTTCTTTCCGGGCTCCTAAAGAAGATGATTGGGGATTACTGAAAACCAGAACGCAGGCGCAGATTGATGAAAGTGGTAAAACTGTTGGTACATATATTTATGAATCATTACTTTGTATGCCCAATCAGAAAATCAGAGGAAAACTGGTTCGTACGATAGAACGTAAATATTATAAAGACGAACTTCGACAGATCTTGGTTAAGCAGTCTGAGTTTCACGCAGCTTTGCAAGATCATAATTTGTTGCTTTCTTGTATTGAAGAACTATATCCTAACAATGAAGCACATCGTCGGTTATTATCTGCTTCCAGTTTTATCTATTTTCTGATAGAAGATATATTGTTTTATCAGCGTCCACTGAAAAGCCAGAAAGGATTGATAGACAATTGTCCCTATGAATCACATATATATAAGGATAAGAAGGATGGCAGTTTGCATCATGTTCCATTAAAATGTGTTTCCAAATCACATCCGCTGTTTCAGGAATTCCGGTTGTGGCAATTCCTTTCTAATTTACGCATATATCAGCGTGAAAGAATGACGGATGGATCTCTTAAGCTGGATGTGGATGTAACACGTGAATTCTTGCCGAGTGAGGAGGATTATGTAAAATTATTCGACTGGCTGAATGAACGGAAAGAAATCAGTCAAAAGTTTCTTCTGGCATATAAACCTTTCGGATTAAAGAAAAATGAGCAGGCTAATTATCGTTGGAACTATGTAGAAGACAAGAGTTATCCATGTAATGAGACAAGAGCGGAAATCAAGAGCAGACTGAGTAAGGCTGGAGTTCCGGAGGAATTCCTGACAGAAGAAAAGGAAGAGGCTTTATGGCATATACTGTATTCTATATCAGATAAGAAAGAGTTGACAAAGGCTTTAGGTACTTTTGCAGCAAAGAACGGTCTGAACGAAAGTTTTGTGGAAGTCTTTGCCAAAATTCCGCCTTTTGAAAGTAATTATGCAGCTTACTCCTTGAAAGCTATCCGTAAATTGCTTGCATTGATGCGCATGGGAAAGTATTGGAATGAGCAGGCCATTGACAGGCAAACCCGCGATCGAATAGAAAAGATTCTGACAGGAGAATATGATGAAACTATTCGTTCTCGTGTGCGTGAAAAGGCTATGCTTTTGACAGATATATCTTCTTTCCGTGGACTTCCTTTGTGGTTGGCATGTTATATTGTTTATGATCGTCATTCTGAATCAAAAGAACTTGTGAAATGGGAAACTCCTGCTGATATTGATCATTTCTTGAGTAAGTTCAAACAGAATTCATTGCGTAATCCTATTGTAGAGCAGGTTATTACAGAATCTTTGCGTACTGTACGAGATATTTGGAAGCAAGAAGGTAAAATAGATGAAATTCATGTTGAATTAGGTCGTGAGATGAAGAATCCGGCCAAAGAACGTGCTCGGATAACAGCTCAGGTACAGGAAAATGAAAATACCAATTTGCGTATAAAAGCGTTGCTTGCAGAGTTTATGAACCCTGAATTTGAGATAGAAAATGTTCATCCTTACTCGCCTGGGCAGCAAGAGATTCTACGAATTTATGAAGATGGAGTTTTGTCGGGTATTGCAGAAAAGGATTTGCCTGATGATATCACAGCAATATTGAAAAAGTTTAGAGAAAATGATGTAAAGAAACGTCCCACAACTTCAGAAGTCTTGCGGTATAAACTTTGGCTGGAGCAACGATATCGTTCACCTTATACCGGTAGGGTTATTCCGCTTGGTAAATTGTTTACTCCAGCTTATGAAATAGAGCATGTGATACCACAGTCACGTTATTTTGATGATTCTATTTCCAATAAGGTCATTTGTGAATCAGCTGTGAATAAGTTGAAAGATAATTGTCTGGGATATGAATTTATCAAAAAGCATTCCGGTGAGATGGTTGAACTGGGGAATGGTGAAACGGTTCCTGTCTTTTCGGTTGAAGAGTATGAACGTTTCGTGAAAGAATCTTACTTTGGCAATAGCAAGAAGATGAAGAAACTGTTGCTGGAAGATATACCTGATAGTTTTATTGAGCGTCAGTTGAATGATAGTCGATATATCAGTAGGGTAGTGACATCTTTACTTTCAAATTTGGTATGTGAAGAGGGAGAACAGGATGGTTTGTTAAAGAATGTTATAGTTTGTACGGGTGGAATAACAGATCGGTTGAAGAAGGATTGGGGAGTACAGGAGGTATGGAACCGGATTATTCTTCCACGTTTTTTACGGTTGAATGAGATTACTGGCAGAACAGATTTCACTTCTACAAGTGTAAACGGCCATCTGTTGCCTGCCTTACCTTTGTATCTGCAAAAAGGATTTAATAAAAAAAGAATAGACCATCGTCATCATGCGATGGATGCCATAGTCATAGCCTGTGCTAATAGGAATATTGTAAACTATCTCAATAACTCTTCTGCAAGAAAGAATTCTGAGATATCTCGTTATGATCTGCAACGCTTGTTGTGTGAAAAGGTGAAAACAGACGCAAACGGTAATTACAAATGGATTCTTCGTAAACCTTGGGAGACATTTACACAGGATGTATATGCAGCATTGACGAATATTGTTGTCAGCTTTAAGCAGAATCTTCGGGTAATCAATCGTACCACGAACTATTATCAGCATTATAATGAGGCTGGAGAAAAGAGAATGATTCCCCAGACTAAGGGTGATCGTTGGGCAATCCGTAAACCGATGCACAAAGATACGGTATGTGGTGAAGTTAATTTGCGTAAGGAAAAGACACTTCCTTTGAGAGACGTTGTCAAGAATCCGTCGATTGTTGTGGATAAGTCATTGAAAAACAGATTGTATGAGTTGCTAAAATCTCAGTATGACCTGAAAGCAATAGCGAAGTACTTCGAAACCCATCAGGATGTCTGGGCTGATGTCAATTTAAAGAAAATCAAGGTATACTATTTTACAAAGGAGACAAATGAACGCTTCTTTGCAACACGTAAATCACTAGATCGAAGTTTTGATCAGAAGAAAATTGAAGAAAAAGTTACGGATACAGGGGTACAAAAGATTTTGCTACATCATTTGCAGCAAAATAATAACGATCCGGATATGGCTTTTTCTCCTGATGGAATAGACCGTATGAATCAGAATATGACAATTCTGAACGATGGCAAATGGCATCAACCCATTTATAAAGTACGGACTTATAAAAAAGCAGATAAATTTGCTGTTGGTGAGAGTGGAAATAAAGCTAAAAAGTTTGTAGAAGCAGCCAAGGGAACCAATTTGTTTTTTGCAGTATATGAATCTGTACAAGAGGATGAGGCTACAGGAAAGCAGGTCTGTAAACGGACTTTTGCAACCATACCTCTGAACGAAGTTATCAAGCGTAAAAAACAAGGATTACCTGCTGCCCCGGAAGATTTAAATGGTAATCTGCCAAAATTTGTTTTATCTCCTAATGATTTGGTCTATTTACCAACAGAAGAAGAACGTAATAGCAGCAGAATAATTCAACCTTTGGATAGAGAAAGAATTTATAAAATGGTTAGTTGTACTGAGGGAGAATGTCATTTTATTCCTGAATACGTTGCTAATCCTATATTGCAGACAATTGAATTGGGTAGTAATAATAAGGCGCAACGAGCTTGGAGCGAAGAAATGATAAAAGAAATTTGTGTCCCTATTAAGATAGATAGATTAGGTAATGTTTCCTTGATACAAATATGATATAATGATAAAGAAAACACTGTATTTTGGCAACCCTGCTTATATATCACTGCAAAATAAGCAGTTGGTTATTAAGTTGCCGGAAGTGGAGCGTAATGCTTCACTTCCAGAATGCTTTAAATCTCAATCGGTTATAACCAGACCGATTGAAGATATAGGATTGGTGATATTAGATCACAAGCAGATAACAATTACTTCGGGAGCGCTTGAAGCGCTTTTGGAAAACAATTGTAGTGTCATAACTTGTGATAACAAAAGTATGCCTGTAGGACTGTTATTGCCACTTTATGGAAATACAGTACAGAATGAAAGATTTAGGGAACAACTCACGGCAACTCTTCCGTTGAAGAAACAATTGTGGCAGCAAACTATAAAAGTTAAAATACAGAATCAGGCACATGTCCTGCAATATTGTTCAGGAGAAGACAATAAATGCATGAGGCTTTTTAGGCATACATCATCATAACCGCTATAATGCTTATTGTCTGGCTGATGATATAATGGAGCCTTATCGCCCTTATGTAGATAAACTTGTATTTCAACTTGTCAAGACTTATGGCGAAAATATAGAACTGACCAAGGAAATAAAATCTGTTTTATTGACGATTCCCACGCTTGATGTGGTTATAGGTAGAAAACGAAGTCCGTTAATGATAGCTGCTACTCAGACAACTGCCTCTTTATATAAATGCTTTAGTGGTGAATTGCGTAAAATTGCTTATCCAGAAATGTGATGGATAGATACAGTGAATATCGTATTATGTGGATACTTGTATTTTTTGATTTGCCTACAGAAACTCAAAAAGACAAGAAAGCTTATACCTTGTTTCGTAAGAACCTGCAGAAAGACGGCTTTACAATGTTTCAGTTTTCTATTTATGTTCGCCATTGTGCCAGTTATGAAAATGCAGAAGTTCATATCAAACGTGTCAAGTCTTTCCTACCGGAATTTGGTCAAATAGGGATTTTATGCATAACAGATAAACAGTTTAGCCAGATAGAATTATTTTATGGGAAGAAGCCTCAAATTAAGAATGTTGCTGGACAACAATTGGAGTTATTTTAGAAATAAAAAAATCCCGTATTTAAAGAGGGCACTGAAAAAGTCCTTCAATAAGACATCGGTCTGAATTAATCGGCACTTTCGCCGGATAGACCCGGCATTTTTGCTATATTCTATTTTACAATAAATTCGCCACAATGTAAACAGTCAAACGCACCGTTCTTCGCAAAGCTTTTGTGAACGAATGCGCAGCGCCCGCAAAGCCTGCTTTTGTTCCGGGGAGATGCGGTAGCTTTCCACCGCTTTCTGGATAGTCTTGTTGTGCGTCCACACGTCCAGCCGCTTTTCGGTCAGCCACGGCAGTGCCGCTGCGGGCTGCTTCGCCAGTGCAGTGGCAAAATACCACGCCCGCATCATATTGACATAGTATTCCTCGCTGTGCACCGCCGCCACCCAAGCCAGATATTCCGGCCGGAAGGCATCGTCCAGATAATACCGCATCAGCATCCCGATCCCGTAGCGCACGGTATACGTCCGGTCAGAGCTCAGCCAGCGCCGGATAGCAGGCAGCAGCTCCGGCTTATGCTGCGCAAACACCTTGGGGCTGAAGCAATCGCAGACTGCCCAGTTATCCACATAGGGCAAAAAGCGCTCCGTTGCCGCCAGCGCTATGCCGTAATCCCGGACATGCTCCAGCAGAAAAGCATGGAGGGCGTTTTCTTCATAATAAAAATGCGGTAGTTCTTGCAGAAACACCTCCGCTTCCGGGGTATCTGCCAGCTGTTTTGCCAGCTTGCGCAGCAGCGGCACCCGTACCCCGATCACCGTTTCCGGTGGCAGAGTGGGCATCAGGCGGCTGTGAAAGACCTGATATTCCTTATCTTGCAGCGCAAACAGCTGCGCACGGATCGCATCCACTTCCGGCATTTTGTCACTTCCCTTCTGCACCATTGTACCAGATGGGAAGGAAAATGCAAAGAGAAAAGGCTTCACCTTTCTCAGATGAAGCCTTTAGGGTATCCCATGTTTTTATAATTGTATGTCCACTTCCGTTTATTTCGGCTTTTTACCCCACCCGCTGCCGCTTATCCAGCCGCATCTTGTCCGCAATCATCGCGATGAACTCCGAGTTGGTGGGCTTGCCGCGCAGGTTGTGGATGGTATAGCCAAAGTAGCTATTGAGGGTATCCACATCACCCCGGTCCCACGCAACCTCGATGGCGTGGCGGATGGCGCGCTCCACGCGGCTGGCGGTAGTACCGTTTTTCTTGGCGATTTCCGGGTACAGGCGCTTGGTCACCGCGTTGATATACTCCGGCTCGTTCATCGTGAGCAGAATGGCGTCCCGCAGAAACTGGTAACCCTTGATGTGGGCGGGGATGTTATCAGAGAAGGGCAATAAATCTAAGTCAAAATCTGATTATTTGTTGGTATAATCTCAAACAATTTATTGTGCTACAAGTATACCGCATTTCAGCCACAAAAGCAATGTTCTTTACATATTGTATTGGAGCAGTTCTCCCCGGCGGAGTCTTGTCACAGTCGCTCAAGTCCCAATATACAGCCCCGCCGGGGCATTATCTTCAATTTAACAAGAGAATAATCCATCTAATAGAAAAACCTGCCAGCTACGTTTAATCGTAGTCTGACAGGCCGCCTTATTATATTATAAAAGTTTAGTTGTTAGGGTAGATAACAGGCTCATTAGCTGCTCCATGCTTTGCCATCTCAATCAAGCAATCATTATAGCCGATGGCATGGTTTGCATCACACAAATCTTCTACACAAAACTCTGTAAAACCACAAATGCCATCATTGAGTTGATTTTCCTCCACAATGGTTAACAGAGCTTCGCCCAATTCTTTAGAGGCTTTTTCTATAACATCATCATATTTTTGATTTTCAGCTTGCAGATGAGAAAGTTCTTTTAAACAATCCACATTATACCTCTATATCTTTAAATTTAAGTCAATCATACTGCGTGGTGTCGATTGTTAATGCGTTATTATGTAAAATCACTGTTTTCTTATTATTGTATTTAAGATTTTCCACTGCACTAAATAAAGATTTTCA
>OGYM01002719.1_pt1 | contig 11239 bp, 10 predicted proteins | sample 1576491 | NCBI WGS metagenome assembly OGYM01 (sample SAMEA3541515, study PRJEB24748) | human gut metagenome | biome: human gut; feature: human-associated habitat; material: faeces | place: China | collected 2012 | reverse complement strand
CTCTTCCGATCTTAATCAACTGTTTTTACTTTATAAACAAATAAGAAATCCCAATTGTTTGTCTATCAATTGGGATTCATTTATAACTTTCTTTTCTTAAGCTCGAACAGGCTCAGCACTGGCATTTATTTCATCTAGAATTTTTAGAGCTCTATCAAGGACGGTAGTATCATCCAACATAACCAAACCACCATCTGGACCAGGCTCTAAATGTATCCCAACACTCTTACCCTCCTTAAAATTGTGACCGCCAAAAAAATTTCTAACTGTATCGACGTTCAATCCGAGCTCATCGGCTATTCTATGCATACTACCAGTAGGTAATGAATCTTTAATCCTGCGAAGTTCATTAAATGTTATTGTTCTCATATTTATAAATTTAATGGTTAATAACTCTGTGAGTTTCACTTATCACGCTATAAACTTAAGGAAAAAAAAAGATAAAACAAACTATTTCGGTATCTTTTTTACTAAAATAAAGAAGCCTGTCAAAAGGAGATTTGTATTTTCCCTTTCAACAGGCTTCTTTCTATTATTAACTATCTTATTATGAAATAATTACATCTATCAGATAACTTCAACAGATGATGCAGGTACCCATCCTACTTTACCATCTTCTAAGCGGATTTCTTTCCATTCACGCATGGAGTTATCTTTAATTTCAACCTTCCGTCCCTCATGCAATATGAACAAACTGGTGCCACTTTCACTCGGAGTACTACGTACTGTTACACTTGGAGTTAGTACGATAGCACTGTTACGGTTTAATAGCTCATTTTTCTGTTGAAAAGCAAAAACGTTCGCTAATATAACTAATACCAGAAATACTATCCCTGCAATAAATCCTATTTTCTTCCACACGATTTGCTTGGAAAAGAAGAAGAAGTAAAGAGATGCAAGCAACAAAAAGAAACAAACGACGCCTACCTTTGCCCAAGCATCCACACTCAAACAATTAATCAATGATTTCGTCCAAGATACAAAGAAAACCTCGGGTACAGGAATCACTTTATCAATCGTTTTTGCACGAGCAATTTCCAAATTAGCCCGAATATCAGCATTGCCTGGCTGTATTAAAAGTGCACGCTCATAATTTAAAATGGCTTTGGCTATATCACCGGCCTTATAGTAGCTATTTCCTAAGTTATAGTATACCTCAGCCGCTTCTCCTTCTTTCAGCAGAGCTTCATATATCTGAATAGCAGAGGCATAATCATTCTTCACATATGCGCTATCTCCTTCTGCTTTTGTCACACTATTCTCTTGCACAGCAGCTGAAAATTCAGTGTGTGAACCTATTGTTACCGAATCATTCGCTTGTTGTAATGTATCCGATGTAGTCTGTCCAGAAGAGGTCAATGCCATTAACAGGCCAACAAAAGTAAAAAACAGTATTTTTTTCATCATATAACCTCCTAATTAATGTTTAATCGAATTCTCCATTTTACTTATTACTGCTAATGAAGCCGAATAGACTTTATCCATAGCCTGATTATCATCGCCAGGAGCAAAACGTGCAAACTCACAATCATTCAATGCTGCCAAGAATTCTTTAATCAAAGCATCCTCCACTCCATATTTACGAAGTTCCTCTTCAATATTATCTTTTGAAAGTCGAGAAACCGGAATATTCAATTTATCGCTTATATATCCCCAAAGAGCCTTCAAGACTTCGTCATAGAAAACATCTTTTTTATTCTCAGCCAACAACTTACCAGCTAACTTCATACGTTTAACAGCAACCTTATTTGCCTTTTTCGTACGCATTTTCGCAACATTAGCATTAGCAGATATCTGTTTACGGTAAATGATAAAGAAAATGATAAACGCAACGCCAGGTACTAAATAGAGCAACCAGTACAACATAGAGTCAAAGAAGAAGTCTCCCTTTTGAGAAAGCGTCACATCATTTTGCTTGATGAAGCGAATATCCTCATTCAGGACTTTCAAATCCTCTTTATTCGTAAAGTTAGCAATAGTTTGAGCTGCATTTCCTTCACCTTTCTCTACATGCAATTCATACTCTTCGGTAGTCAATATCTTATAAGTACGGGATTTGATATCAAAATAGCTGAATTTCACCGCTGGTATTTTAAATGTTCCGGCATTACGCGGAATAGCCAGATATTCAATAACCTTACTGCCCGAAAGTCCTGCACTTGTCAGCCTGAATTTATTATCAACTTTAGGGTCATATACCTCGAAGTCATCTGGGAATTTCACCTCAGGATCACCTATCAACTTCAAATTACCTGTACCGGAAATGACAAGTTTAATAGTTACAGCATCGTTTGTCTTTACATTAGTACTATTAATGGAAGAAGAAATGCTAAACTCTCCCACTCCACCGGAGAAATCAGCAGGTTTATCACCCGGTAAAGGCTTCACATCTACAGTTAGTTTCGGTGTCATCAATGTCTTTTTGACTTCAATGTAGTTACTGCCACCATTAAAGAAAGCTTCAAACGGATCAGATACATGAGTAGCTTTAGCTATAGAAGCATCAAAACGTGCCGGATCAATAGTCAAATTACCAGACTGCTGCGGAAACAGCACAAATTGCCGGTAAACGGTAGTTTGATAATTCCGTCCCTTATAATGTTCCAAGCTCCATTTTCTATCACCCGGAAGTTCTACTTCTTGTGAATGAAATCCCTTAAAATCAGGAAGTTTAACATTGTCAAAACCGCGAAGGTCAACCAGAGTGTAAATTTTATAAGTCAGCAAGAATGCTTCTTGTTCATACACATTGGTCTTACTAATAGTAGGCAAAATAAAGAGGTCCTGATTGGAAACAGAAGTTCCTGAAGAAGCACGGCTGGTATTACCCTGCTGGCTACTATTACCTCTGCCTGAAGAAGCTGCTCCGGCCTGATCTGCAGGCAGAACCTTGATTTGCACAGAATTAGAAACCATCTGATTACCATCGGCTGTAATTGTAGCTCCCGGAATTGTGAAACTACCCTCAGCAGTAGCCATCAGTATATAAGTGAAAGTAATACTGCTGGTTGAGGTCGATACCCCATTAACTATTTGCATACTACTTTGCTGAGAGCGACTGGGACCCATCAGTACGTCAAATCCCTTAATAGAGGGAGCACGGAAATCTCTCACCTTCTGTGTAGTCACTGTATATGCCAGTCTGAACTGGTCTCCCACCGCTACAGCATCAGGAGCTGATGCGGTAAATGACACCTTGTCATCAGCCAAAGCTTGCAGACTGACTACTACCAGTGCTATCCATAAGAAAATCAATTTTCTCATATATTATCGTATCTTTTATTATTTACCAATCCTTTTCCAAACGACCACCCTGGATAACTTGCTGTTTTTTCACCTTATCCTGTACATCTTTCTCATCCTGCATCACCGACTTCAAAAGCTGTTCTGCATTTTCCTTTGACATCTGATTTTCTTGTGGCTGAGGAGGTTGCTGCTGTTGATCCTGGTTCTGCTGATCTTGTTGATTTTGGTCTTGTTTGTCTTTATCTTGTTCTTTTTCCTGCTCCTTTTTGTCCTGATTCTGATCTTGGTTTTGGTCTTGATTCTGCTGATTCTGTTCCTGATCTTTCAACATTTTCTGAGCCAAAGCCAAGTTATAACGCGTCTCGTTATCTTTCGGATTATTACGTAGTGACTCTTTGTATGCTTCCACAGCTTTGGCATAATCCTTACCGGAGTGGAATATTACTCCCATATTATGATAGATTTGAGCAAGATTACCCTTATCTTTCTCCATTTTAGTGGCAGCAACAAACTGCTCCATAGCCTCCTGCAACTTATTCTGTTGCATAAGCGTATTACCCAGATTATACATGGATATCGCCGACTTCGGATTCACATCAATAGCCTTCCGATAATTCACTTCAGCATTTACATACGTACTATCTTTATAAGCACGGTTTCCCTTACGAATATAGTCGCGTTCCGCTTTCTGTGCAGAAACTGAAATAGCCGTCAGTAGCAGCAAGATAATTCCGATAGTTCTATTTCTCATCATCATACCTTTCTTCCTTTTTAAACAGATGGATATTACGGAATAACGGGTTTTTACGTTCCAAAATCAGCATTTCAGCCAACAACAGTAACAATATAATCCATGCAACAGCCTGGAATTGTTCGTTGAACTCTGTATAAACCTGTGTTTCTACATCCGCTTTCGCCATTTTATTAATCTCCTGAGCAATCACCTTTTGTGCAGCATTTGAGTTGTCTACACGCACATAAATCCCATCTCCTGCCTGAGCTATTTCCTGACACATCTGCTCATTCAAGCGGGTTACAACCACGTTTCCATCACGGTCACGGCGGAAGTCATTGGTTCCTTCTACGGGGATAGGTGCACCATCAGGCATACCCACACCCAGAACACTGACTTGAATACCTTTTTCTGCAGCAGCCTTGGCAGCTTCCACAGCTCCGCCTTCATGGTTTTCACCGTCAGTAATAACGATGACGGCACGCCCTACTCCTTCCTGGGGTGTAAAACTGCGGGTAGCCAGATTAATAGCTGCACCGATAGCCGTACCCTGCTTGGATATCAACGACGGATTAATAGATTCCAAAAACATCTTGGCAGAAATATAATCGCTTGTAATAGGCAACTGTGTAAAGGCATCACCGGCAAACACAATCATACCTACCTTATCATTCTCCATCTTGTCAACCAATTGTGCTACCAGTCTCTTGGCCTTCTCCAGACGACTGGGTTGTACATCTTGTGCCAACATAGAGTTAGAAATATCCAACGCAATCATTACCTCTACTCCCTGACGCTTCACAGTCTCCAACTTAGAGCCAAACTGCGGACGTGCCAGCAATACAGCAAACAGTCCGATTGCAGCAAACACCAGCCAAAACTTCACATCCGGACGATATTTAGATACATCCGGCATCAACTGTGCCATTAGCACCGGGTCGCCAAACTTGCGGATCGCTTTCCGTCTCCGATAATTGGAGTACAGGTAGAAAGCCGCCAAGAAAGGCAACAGGAGCAACAGGTATAAATATGTAGGTTCTTCAAATCGAAACATCTTTCTATGTACAATTTAGTAATTTACAATTAATGCATTGTTTTAAGGTATCTTCTTCAAGATAGAATTACGAAGCAATACTTCAAGTAACACGCACAAGAATGCCGCCAAAGCAAACCAACGGTATTCTTCCTGGCGCTTGCTGTATTCCTTCACATTCAACTTGGTTTTCTCCAACTTATCAATCTCCTCATATACCTCTTTCAGCTTAGAATTACTGGTGGCACGGAAATAATTACCTTCTGTGGTAGCCGCAATCTGCGTCAGTGTCTTTTCATCAATCTCCACCGGCATATTGACATACTGCACAGTGTTACCCACCGGATAAGGATACGGAGCCATTCCGTTCGTACCTACACCAATAGTATAAACACGAATACCAAAACTCTTAGCTATTTCTGCCGCAGTCAGCGGAGATATATCTCCTTTATTATTTGTACCATCCGTCAACAGAATGATTACTTTAGACTTCGCTTTACTGTCTTTCAAGCGGGTAACGGCATTAGCAATACCCATACCGACTGCTGTTCCATCTTCAATAATACCACACTTAATGCCTTGAAACAGATTCAGAAGCACTGCATGATCCACCGTCAACGGACATTGCGTAAAACTTTCACCGGCAAATAAAGTTATACCGATATTATCATTGGGCCGACCATTAATAAACTCCGCAGCCACATCTTTAGCAGCTTCCAGACGATTCGGTTTCAAATCCTCTGCCAGCATACTGGTAGATACGTCGATGGCCATCATAATATCTATACCTTCAATTTCACTGTTTTGCCAGCTATTAGTAGTTTGAGGACGCACCAACACTACGATAATCAATGCCAAAGCAATAATCCGTAACATAAAAGGCACATGCAACAAATAGTTCTTATAACTCTTCGGCGTATGAGCATATACACGAGCATCCGAAATCTGAAGTGTAGCTTCATTATTCCTCCGCTTCATAATATACCATACTATATAAGGTATAAGCAACAGCAGCAAAAACAAATATTCAATATTGGCAAAAACCATTGTATTTACTATTTAACAATTTACTATTTAAGATTGGAGTTACCCTTAAATTCTACTACTACGCAAAATAATTGTATAACTGCATTCCAATATAAACGAACGAACCAATCAAGGCAACCGACAATACTACGATGCCTATGCCCAGCAATATTTTAGTACGCAATGAACGTTTCTCAATGATGGTAATTTCAGTGGGTTGCGGTTTTGCATTCTCCACTTCTTTCTCCTTGGTTTCATTGATAAATTCAATGGCATTGATCAGATTCGCATCATTTTCGTTCATCAACGGATTATGTTTAGCGAACTTCACCAAATCGGCAGTCTCAAAAAGAGAACGTAAATCTGCAATAGCTTCTTTATCTTGCATTTCAAGCAGCTTTTCTATAATCTCCGAAGAGGTCATTTCCAAAGCATTGAAACCAAAACGCTCTTTAATATACGTACGCAAAATATCTGTCAATTCCGTGTAATACTCCTTCGGCTGTCCCTTTTGCCATACTTTTTCCCCTTTGATACGCTCTATTTCTTTCATCGCCATCTGATGCGGAGGTAACTTCGGTTCAACCTTTACCTTACGGATGATAGGTTTATTGTCACAGATACGCATGATCAGATAGATAAGTAATAATGCAATCGGAATAAGCAATATGCCACAGGTGATAATCCCATACCAATCTTCCCACACAAAAGGAGGTTGCATTACTGTCTTCGGACCAAAAAACTGTTCCGGATTCTCTGGATCCAATGGCACATTCATCGAATATACCTTCAGTGCCAATGCCTTCGAACGATATGCCTTATTATCCACCAATACTTCCATCGGTGGCAGATAATACAATGCCGAGTCGAATGATGTAACAGTATACTCCTGCGTAATCAGCATTCGTTTATCATCATTTATATACTGCGTATCCGGCTTTGCAACATCTATAATCTCCACACCACTTACCAGTGTATCCGTATAAACAGGGAAAATAGCCCGTTTATCGGCATCCAAGGCTACCTGAAGTTTAATCTTCGCCTGGTCACCGATATAAATTTGCAGAGAATCAATGGTAGCATCTACTGTTACCGACTGAGCCACTGCCTTGCCAGTCAACATCCCCAATAGGGTTATCAGAAATAGATATCTTTTCATTTTTCCGATTAATTTCGTTTCGCAAACAAATTCATCAATGCTTTGACATAGTCCTGATCGGTGCGTACCGACACATTATCGACATTACTTTTAGTGAATGTTTCGTTCAGTTCCACCTGTTTATTCACCCACCAGTCGTGATGAGCACGACGAACAGCACGCGACGAAGTATCAATCCACTGCTCATGTCCGGTCTCAGCATCCTTTATTTTCATCAAACCGATAGCCGGCAGTTCCTCTACCCTGCGGTCATACACCTGGATAGCCACCATATCATGTTTCCGGTTGGCGATAGTCATTGCATTCTTAAAGTTCCCCTGATCGATGAAATCGGATAACAGGAAGGCTGTACAACGACGCTTCATCACGTTTGTCAGATATTCCAGTCCGAGCCGGATATCAGTCCTTCGACTCTCCGCTTTAAAGTCAATCAGTTCGCGAATAATATATAAGATATGCTTACGCCCTTTCTTAGGCGGAATGAATTTCTCTATCCGGTCAGAGAAAAAGATAACCCCGATTTTATCGTTGTTTTGTATAGCCGAAAAAGCCAACGTTGCAGCTATTTCCGTCACCATATCCTTTTTCATCTGCTTCACCGTACCGAATTCCAAACTACCGGAAACATCCACCAGCAACATAACGGTCAGCTCGCGCTCTTCTTCGAACACCTTCACGTAAGGCTTATTGAAGCGAGCGGTCACGTTCCAGTCAATGTCGCGTATGTCATCGCCAAACTGATATTCGCGTACCTCGGAAAATGCCATACCCCTACCCTTGAAGGCCGAATGATACTGGCCAGCAAAGATATTGTTGGATAATCCGCGCGTCTTGATTTCAATCTGACGGACTTTTTTTAACAGTTCACTTGTTTCCATCTATATCGTTAAATAATTCCGTTAATAAATACCGGCAACGTTCTTTAAAAACGTTGGCAAGATTCTTTAAAAACGTTCACACCATTTATTAACAGGTCTCGGAAGACCTTTTTAAAAATGCTTACTTAATTAAGGTACTTCAACCTTATTCAGTATTTTGCTGATGATCTCGTCAGAAGTCAGGTTGCTGGCCTCTGCTTCATAAGTCAATCCGATACGATGACGCAATACGTCATGAGCCACGGCACGAACATCTTCAGGAATCACATAACCACGACGTTTGATGAAAGCATAAGTACGGGCAGCTAATGCCAGATTGATAGAGGCACGGGGAGAACCACCGAAACCAATCATATCTTTCAGTTCCTTCAGATCATATTTCTCCGGATAACGGGTAGCAAATACAATATCAACAATGTAGCGTTCAATCTTCTCATCCAGATATACCTGACGAACAACTTTACGTGCTTCAATAATCTCCTGAGCTTTCAGAATAGGCTTCACATTGAATTTATCGCCATTGATATTCTGGCGGATAATCATTTTTTCTTCTTCTATCTTCGGATAGTCGATAACCACTTTCAGCATGAAACGGTCCACCTGTGCTTCAGGCAGCGGATAAGTACCTTCCTGCTCAATAGGATTCTGTGTAGCAAGTACAAGGAAAGGTTCGGGCAACGGGAATGTTTCCGTACCAATAGTTACCTGACGTTCCTGCATCGCTTCCAGCAAAGCACTCTGTACCTTAGCCGGAGCACGGTTAATTTCATCTGCCAAAACGAAGTTGGCAAAAACAGGTCCTTTCTTTACTTGGAACGTTTCGTCTTTCTGACTGTAAACCATTGTACCGATAACGTCAGCAGGCAGCAAATCGGGAGTAAACTGTACACGACTGTATTGTGCATCGATCAATGAGGCAAGCGTCTTAATCGCCAATGTCTTTGCCAAACCGGGCACACCTTCTAATAATACGTGTCCATCAGACAGCAAACCGATTAACAATGACTCTACCAGATGTTTTTGTCCTACGATGATCTGGTCCATACCAGCAGTAAGGTTGGTAACAAAAGAACTTTGTCTTTCAATCCGCTCGTTCAGTTCGCGGATATCAATTGTTTCAGCCATAAATACTATTATTTTTATTGTTTAAATTCCATTGATTTCTCCAGTATGCTACTGGTAATTATTTTTTTCGCTCCCAAAAGTACAGGAATAAATTAACCATACCAACTAATTTTTATTAAAAAACAATTAGATTAAACTACTTTCATAGAGTTTAGTAGTTAACAATAGTTTCTGAAAAGAATTTCAAATTCGCAGACAGGAATAAATAGCAAATCACCCCTGCAAGTGAAGTATTATCAACTTGCAGGGGTGCAATATTTTCTTTTATTTCTTTTCAAGCTCCGGTATCTTGATTACAGTACCATACGGCACATGATCGGGATTCTTTATAACACCCGAATTATACTTCACAATATAGGGCCACAGGGCCTTAGTCCCGTAAAAGCGAAGTGCAACCTTTGTCAGAGTTTCTCCTTCCTGGATAGTATGAGTAGCTTTCGTTCCTACAATCTTATAATTTACAGAGTCTGGCTCAAAAGGAGTTGCAGCAGCTTTCTTTGTCTCTTTTTTAGGAGCAGTAGCAGGAGTCCCCTGTTTTGCAACCGGTTTCGGCTCTTCAACAACTTTAGGAGTAACAACTTCTGCCACAGTATCTTTCTTCGCAACCACAGTTGTGGTATCTTTTCGAACAATACTATCCGTCAGAGCGACCGGAACGGCCGGCTTCTCCACCTTTTCATCAGCAACTTTCTCTGTTGATGGCGTAGACATCCTATCCAGTAAATCCGGATAATACATAAAAGTAACAGCACCTACACACAATAATACTACAAGCACTACAATTCCGATAAAAAACTTCATGGTGGAACTGCCTGCTTTATTCACAGGAGGTGATGGAGGCTCAGGAACCTCATAAGTAGGCACTAAATCTTCTTCCTCGGACGGAAGAGCCGATTCAGCCTGATAAACAGAAGGCGTTTCTTCCGAAACTGGTTCTTCTTTTATATCCTCTACGGTTTCCTCAACAGTCTGAATCACTTCTTCTTCAGCTGTCTCCATCAATTTTTCTTCAGCAATTTCAGTTTTCTCTTCAATTACTTCAGCCACTTCCTCTATACTTTCTATGGATTCCTCTGTAATCTCAACAGCCTCTTCTATCGACTCTTCTATATTTCCTTTAGCCGTCTCCTGAACAACAACCTGTGATTCTACAACAACTGTAGAACTTTCAGGCTCTACAAAATTTTCATCTTTTTCCTCTTCCTCAGAATTATCCTCCACCGGTGTATCTTCTAACACTGTTTCATCATTCAATACCACAGTTTCAAAATGCGAAAAAGGTTTGTTTATCAAATCTTTTAAAGTTGGCTCCGGAGTAAATGAAACCTTTGTATGTCCTTGTATTTCAAAACGTTCGCCCGTATTTATATTTACGCTTTCACGACTATCCACGTCAATCAGCTTAAATGTACCCAAGCCTTTAATCTTCACATACTTATCGCTCTCCAACGATTCTTCAATCAACTGGAAAAATTCTTTCACGAAGCTCTCAGCATCCGTTTTATCCATGCCATGCTTTTCGGCAAGCAATTCTATTAAATTCTGTATGTTCAGCTTTTCATTCATATTTACGAAGGGTTACTTGAGTAGAAGACGGCATTATTTAAACTTATCTTTCAGAGTCGTACTGGGCCTATAGGTCAACACCAACTTAGGCGGAACCAGCATACGCTGTTTGGTTGTTGGGTTTACGGATATACGTTCCGCTTTCTTTTTCACTTCGAATGTTCCAAAACCTTGTATGGAAATCATATTCCCTTCTTCCAGTTGCCGCGTCATATCCGACAGTAAAGATGTAACCAATTCCGAAGTATCCTTCAAAGTATACCCTAACCTGCGTGACAATTCCGAAGTAAATTCTTTGTTATTCAAAATCCAAGCTTTAAAATTGTGAACTACTGTGCTATATTAGCAAATCTTCCCCACATACACAAGAAGTACGAAAGGAAATATTTAAATAATCCGTCCAAAAAGGTCGAAATCATCGGAATTTATTATCTCTACCCGATAAAAGCCGCCAATCTCCAACGGTTCATCAC
>OGYM01002714.1_pt1 | contig 11260 bp, 10 predicted proteins | sample 1576491 | NCBI WGS metagenome assembly OGYM01 (sample SAMEA3541515, study PRJEB24748) | human gut metagenome | biome: human gut; feature: human-associated habitat; material: faeces | place: China | collected 2012 | reverse complement strand
CCGGGCCGTCGATCATTTTCGTTTATATGATCATCGGTTTTATGCTCTTTTTCGTGATGCGGGCAATGGGGGAATTGCTGCTTTCGAATCTGGAATACAAATCTTTTAGTGACTTCGCTTCCGATTTACTCGGGCCGTGGGCAGGATATTTCACCGGCTGGACCTACTGGTTCTGCTGGGTTGTAACCGGTATGGCAGACGTGGTGGCGATCACGGCTTATGCTCAGTTCTGGTTCCCCGATCTCTCCGACTGGGTCGCCTCGCTGGCGGTGATAGTGCTGCTGCTGACGCTCAACCTTGCCACCGTGAAAATGTTCGGTGAGATGGAGTTCTGGTTTGCGATGATCAAAATCGTCGCCATCGTGTCGCTGATTGTCGTCGGCCTGGTCATGGTGGCGATGCACTTTCAGTCACCGACCGGTGTGGAAGCGTCATTCGCGCATTTGTGGAATGACGGCGGCTGGTTCCCGAAAGGTTTAAGTGGCTTCTTTGCCGGATTCCAGATAGCGGTTTTCGCTTTCGTGGGGATTGAGCTGGTAGGTACTACAGCTGCGGAAACCAAAGATCCGGAGAAATCACTGCCACGCGCGATTAACTCCATTCCGATCCGTATCATTATGTTCTACGTCTTCGCGCTGATTGTGATTATGTCCGTGACGCCGTGGAGTTCGGTAGTCCCGGAGAAAAGCCCGTTCGTTGAGCTGTTTGTGTTGGTAGGTTTGCCTGCGGCTGCCAGCGTGATCAACTTTGTGGTGCTGACCTCTGCGGCGTCTTCCGCTAACAGCGGTGTCTTCTCTACCAGCCGTATGCTGTTTGGTCTGGCGCAGGAAGGTGTTGCGCCGAAAGCGTTCGCTAAACTTTCTAAGCGCGCAGTACCCGCGAAAGGGTTGACCTTCTCGTGTATCTGTCTGCTCGGCGGCGTGGTGATGTTGTATGTGAATCCTAGCGTGATTGGCGCGTTCACGATGATTACAACCGTTTCCGCGATTCTGTTTATGTTCGTCTGGACGATTATCCTTTGCTCGTACCTGGTGTATCGCAAACAGCGTCCTCATCTGCATGAGAAGTCGATCTACAAGATGCCGCTCGGCAAGCTGATGTGCTGGGTATGTATGGCGTTCTTTGTGTTCGTGATCGTGCTGCTGACACTGGAAGATGACACTCGCCAGGCGCTGCTGGTTACCCCGCTGTGGTTTATCGCGCTGGGGTTGGGCTGGCTGTTTATTGGTAAGAAGCGGGCTGCTGAACTGCGGAAATAACCGCATTATCATGCTGGATGGCGCAATGCCATCCAGCTTTGAGATCACTCACCCGCCAGCGCGCGTGGGAACAGCACATTGTTTTCCAGACTGATGTGATCCATCAGGTCATCAATCAGTTCATTAATACCGTTATACATCGCTTTCCAGGTGGTGCAGGCTTCTGGCGGCGGCGTGACGTTGTTGGTGGTGTGTTTGATCACTTCCAGCAATTCGCCAGCGTCATCGTGTTCGCTTTCCATGACGCTAATCGGGCCCATTGCCTGGCTTCCCATGCCTTGTTTGATCATCGGGAAGAGGATCTGCTCTTCTTTCATCATGTGGCTGGAAAGTTCCTGATGCAGCATAGTCAGGTATTTCGCCAGACCTTTCGGTACGCTGGGTTTGTCTGCGTGAACGCGTTCCACTTTGGTGGCTTGCAGGATCAGCTCCGGCAGTTGCTCGCGGTGTCTGTCGTGGTAGCGCACGATAATGTGGTCGATAATTTCGGCCAACGGCGCGGTACGCCAGTCCTTCTCAATCGGTTGTTCAGCCAACTGTGCCAGTTCTGCTTCAATGGCTTCTACATCCAGCTCTTTACGTGCAGCAGCGCGCGCGAGCGTCTGCTTACCACCGCAGCAGTAATCCATATCGTACTTACGAAACAGCGCCGAGGCGCGAGGAATAGAGAGCGCCAGTTCACCTAAAGGTTGATCGCGAAAAGACATAGCCGTTACCTCATTCTCAATAATATAAGATGTATTTTAAATGCATCTTTAAGCCGAAGATATAACCCTTTCGGGTCAGAATAAAATGTGATGACCATCACAAAAAAATGTTTGTGCCTTAACGTGCTGAATCTTATTGAAAAGGGCAGGAATACGCGCGGCAAGTCGCCGGGCAAAATTAAATATGCTGGCGGCACTGCCGATAGTTAGACCTCTGACAATACCTGCATAGTAAAAGGCAACAAATGTTCAAACGAATCAAAGTTATAACCTTACTGATTATCGTGTTACTCACCCTCGGCGCGATGCAGCTTATTTCGGCGGGCGTTTTTATCAGCGCGCTTAATAACGATAAGCAAAATTTTACCGTATCGCAGCGTTCCAGCCAGAACGTCGCGGAGTTTACCGATGCCTGGATCAGCCTGAACCAGGCGCGCGTCACGCTTAACCGCGGCATGTTGCGCCTGCAAAGTAGCATGGCCAATGAGATCAACGGCGGTCAGCTAAATGAACTGGTGAAGACGGCGAATGCCCTGCTGGCTGATGCGCAGCGTCATTACGATAAATACTACGCGCTGCCAGAAACGCCGGGGCTGGATGAACACCTGGCCGACCGTCTGGAAGAGCAGTACGGCATCTACTCCGCGACGCTGGCGAAAATGAATACCTTCCTTGCCGCAGGACAACTGGAAGAGATGTTCAAACAGAATGCGGAACAAAAACAGACGGCGATGCAGGACGTGTACCTGGAATGGCGTGCCGCGCAGGCCGAACTGACGAACGCGGGCATTCAACAAAATGAACAGGACTACCAGCGCATTCTGTGGATTCTGGCGGCCGTTATGCTGGCGGTTGTCGCGGTGATTGTGATTAGCTGGCTGGCAATGCAGCGTGTCTTACTTAAACCGTTGCATGATGTTATGGAACATATCCGCCATATTGCGGCAGGCGACCTGACGCGCAATATCCATACCGAAGGCAGTAATGAAATGGCGCTGCTGGCGCATAACGTACATGAGATGCAGCAGGCGCTGGCGAACACGGTCAGCGTGGTACGTGAAGGCGCTGACACGATCTATACCGGTGCGGGTGAAATTGCGACAGGCAGTAGCGATCTCTCTTCGCGTACTGAACAGCAGGCCGCATCGCTGGAAGAGACTGCCGCCAGTATGGAACAACTCACCGCAACCGTGAGACAGAACGCCGACAACGCACGTCAGGCGTCCAGCCTGGCAAAAAATGCCTCTGAGACGGCGCAGAAAGGCGGCAACGTAGTGGACGGCGTTGTGCGCACGATGGATGAAATTGCCACCAGCTCCAGCAAAATCGCGCAGATCACCAGCGTTATCGACGGTATCGCATTCCAGACCAATATCCTGGCGCTGAACGCGGCGGTGGAAGCCGCTCGCGCGGGCGAACAGGGCCGTGGCTTTGCGGTGGTCGCTGGCGAGGTGCGCACGCTGGCGCAGCGTAGCGCGCAGGCGGCGAAAGAGATCAAAACGCTGATTGATGACTCCGGTAATCGGGTCAGCGCGGGTTCCGCGCTGGTGCATGAAGCGGGGGAAACGATGGCGGAAATTGTCAGTGCGGTAACGCGTGTGACCGACATCATGGGGGAGATTGCCTCTGCATCTGATGAACAAAGTCGCGGCATTGACCAGGTTGGCCTGGCGGTGGCGGAGATGGATCGCGTGACGCAGCAGAACGCCGCGCTGGTGGAAGAGTCGGCGACTGCCGCCGTTGCGCTTGAAGAGCAGGCGGCACGTCTGACCCAGACGGTAGCGGTGTTTAAAGTTTAACCTCTGCTCCGGCCTACAGGATAATATCTTGTAGGCCGGATTAACGCAGCGCCATCCGGCACATTATGATTGTGAAACCACGACGACGCCGGGTTTCTGCGGCCTGGCTCTGACGGCTATCACCACCCCAACAATCAGCAGCGCAATGCCGCTTACCGTCAGCAGCGGTGGAAATTCCTGGCGCAGTATAAAGGTGTACAACAGGCCAGCCAGCGTTTCGAACACGATCAAGGGCCCCAGAATCACCGTCGGCAGCTTTTGACTGGCGACGTTCCAGCATAGCGCCCCCACCCATGAACAGAGCACGGCAATGGCGACCATCAGGGCGACAAAGACATCAGGCCGGGGGCCAAAGGGGAGAGGAAAGCCGGGCATCTGCTTACCCAACCAGATGCAGGCCGCAACATAACCCAGCAGCGAAACGGGAAGCGTCACTAGCGCCTGTGCTGTTGCCCACATCATCGGATGTTTATCCGGGTTTTCCCGCAGCCAGCGGGCATTACGCAACGCGTACCATGCCCAGCACACAACGGAAACCAGCGCCAGCGCGATACCTGAACCGTAGCGCCAGCCGCTAAACTCCGGCAGCCCCTGATTCAGCTCCGCAATATTGACGCACAGCAGGCCAACGCCGATGAGCGCCAGCGCAGGCGCCAGACGCCGCCAGGATAACTTACCATCTCGCTGGCTGTAGAGCAGGTTGGCAAACACCGGGATCACCACCGGCAACGTGCCGATGATCATGGTAGAAACAGGGGCTCCCGTGCGCTGGATAGCGCTCGCCAGGCAGACGTAATAGATCAGATTGCCCATCATCGTCAGCGCGAGTGCGGTTATCCAGTCTTTGCGCGTCAACTGGCGCAGGCGCGCACGCCCCAGCCACGCCAGGGGCACAGCAATTAACCCCAGCGCCAGATAGCGCCCCATCGACTGCAATACCGCCGGATACTCCGGTACGATCAACGGTCCGACAAAAATCAGTCCCCACATTAACCCTGCCAGCAGGGCATACAACACGCCGCTAATCATCGTTGATATCCACATCGTTTCACATTGCGAAAAGTGTAGGCAGGAGAAATGCGCCAGTATTGTATGAGATTGCGCATTAGCGCGGATAAACCTGTTTTTGATAGCGCACTGGCGTAATGCCGTAGCGATGGGTAAAGGCGCGCGTGAGATGAGATTGATCGGTTAGCCCGGTGGCGGCCGCCACATCCGCTGCGGGCATCCCGAGTGTGAGAAACGCCTTTGCCCGCCACAGACGGATCGCCATCAGCATTTGGTGCGGCGTAACGTGGAAATGAGCCTTGAACTGACGCTGAAAATGCCAGGGGCTTAATGAGGCGACCCGCGCCAGTTCGTCAAGCGTGACCGGATGCATGTAGTTGTCGTGCAGGTAGTCCCGCACGCGCTCAAAGCGATGCCCGCCTTCCCGCACTTCCGGCGCATGGCGCGCCAGCGGCTGGAAGGTGTCGATCAGATCGAGCAGCAGCCCTTTTTGCGCCAGCGGATCGTCGGTATGCCACAGGCCGTGGATCAGCGTGCAGATCTGGCGTGAGCGCAGCGGATCGTGGCGCGTGACCTCATGAAACCACCAGTGACGAACCCCGGTCACCTCTTCCAGCAGATCGGGATCGAGATAAATCATCCGATAGCGCCAGCCGTCGGCGGTTTCCGCTTCGCCGGTATGCAGCTCATCGGGATTCATGGTGACAACGGAGTGAACGGGAGCAACGTACTGCGTGCCGCGATAGCGAAAGCGTTCGGCACCGGCTTCAATTGCGCCGATACCGAAGGCTTCGTGGGTGTGAGGCTCGAAAGCGTAACGCGAGATATGCGCATGATACAGCTCAACCCCCGGCACCTGCGCCAGATGGCGAAAGCGGGCGCTGTCTTTCTCATCGCTAAACTGTTCGGGTACGCCTTGCACGTTGTCTCTCCCTGAAAGCCATCTGTTCATTATCAGAGATGGCCAGCAGGGATGCCACAACAATTAACCTGTTTTTAACACTTACAGGATGCTTTTGACACTTTCCGCCAGCGAGGTTGTCGGGCGACCGATCAGTGCGCTCAGAGTATGGCTGTCGTCAAACAGGCCGCCTTTTGCGGCGCCCGCGTCAGAATCAGCCAGCATATCCGCCAGACCCGCTGGCAGGCCCACGCCTTTCAGCGCGGCGGCGAAATCGGCTTCACTCAGGTTCTGATAGACAACCTTTTGCCCGCTCTGTTTTGCCAGTTCGGCGGCTAACTGGCTCAGCGTCCAGCCTTCGTCGCCTGCCAGTTCATACACTTTACCGGCATGGCCTTCTTCGCTGATGACGCGAGCGGCTGCGGCAGCGTAATCGGCACGGGTTGCAGAGGTGATTTTGCCTTCTCCGGCCGCGCCGATAAAGACGCCGTGTTCCAGGGCCGCTGGCGCGCTCGCCAGGTAATTTTCGGTGTACCAGCCGTTGCGCAGCAGGGCGTAAGGAATGCCTGAATCCGCCAGCATTTTTTCGGTTTCCACATGTTCAACATGCAGGCCCAGCGGGGAACGGTCTGCGTGCAACAGGCTGGTATAGGCAATGAATTTCACGTTTGCGGCTATTGCCGCGTTAATCACGTTGCGGTGCTGAGCGGCACGTTGCCCGACTTCGCTTGATGAGATCAGCAGCAATCTGTCGATGCCCTGCAACGCTGCCGTGAACGCGGCTTCGTCGCTGTAGTCCGCCTGGCGTACGGTAACGCCCAGTCGGGTTAGCGCGTCAGCTTTCGCGGGGTTACGGACAATCGCCGCAATCTGGCTGGCAGGAACGGTTTTCAGTAAGGTATCGATAACGTGTTGGCCCAGTTGGCCGGTTGCGCCGGTAATTGCAATCATGGGGGATCTCCCTGTGTTCGTCTTGTGTTTCATTAAGCTAGCACTTAAACTTACTTTTAGTAAGTACGTACAAAAAGGTAAGTGTAAAGATGACGAACCCGACGCTTTCTCAGCAGCTTCGCGATGGCAATTTGTTTGCCGAGCAGTGTCCTTCTCGCGAGGTGTTAAAGCATGTCACCAGCCGCTGGGGCGTATTAATTCTCGTGGCGCTGCGTGATGGAACGCACCGCTTCAGCGATTTACGCCGCAAGATGGGCGGCGTGAGTGAAAAAATGCTGGCGCAGTCATTGCAGGCGCTGGAGCAGGATGGATTTATTCATCGGGTGTCGTACCCGGTGGTGCCGCCGCATGTGGAGTACAGTCTGACGACGCTGGGTGAACAGGTGAGTGAGAAGGTCGCCGCGCTGGCAGACTGGATCGAACTCAATTTGCCGCAGGTGCTGGCACAGCGGAAAGAGCGAGCGGCACCAACTGGGCAAGTGATTTTGCGCGCTTTCTGAATCACGATGCCTACGGCGTGTCGATCGCGTAGGCCGGGTAAGGCGAAGCCGCCACCCGGCGTGGTTTTACTTACTCAAATCCAGCTGATAAATCGCAAAACCGATATCATCGGTAGCGACTTTATTCATCGGATATTGTCCCTTATCTTTGATAAACGCGGCAGCCTTGTCGGACGGCGAGGTTTCGAAGCGGATATCCAGTTTCGTGTCGCTGTGAACTGGCGCCAGACGCCAGTTGTTGTCCGCCGCCGGGTGGATTTCCCCCGCACGCTTCGACTCCGCGCCAATCCACGCCGCCAGTACGGAGCGGTTCTCATCCGGTGATGCAAAAGCGATGTGGCTGTCGCCCGTACCGGCAAATTTGCCGCCGTAGGCGCGATAGTTATTGGTCGCGACCAGGAACATAGCGTTCGGATCGACAGGCTTGCCGTTGAAGGTCAGATTTTTAATACGTTCCGCTTGCGGATTCACCGTCTGGCATTCGCCGTCGTAGCGCGCAGGCTGCGACACATCAATCTGATACTCCACGCCGTCAATCACATCAAAGTTATAGGTGCGAAAACCGTCCCAGTTGATCAATGACTGCGGTTTACTGCTGTGGACATCAATCTGATTGAACTGCCCGGCGGAACATTCCAGCCACTCTTTTACCTCTTTGCCGCTGGCTTTTACGACGACCAGCGTGTTCGGATAGAGGTAAAGATCGGCGGCGTTGCGGAAGGTAAGCTGACCTTTTTCCACTTCAACAAAGCTGGCAGGATCGTTTTTACGTCCACCGACTTTAAACGGCGCAGCGGCAGAGAGCACCGGCAGTTTCGCCAGATCCGGGTCGCCCTGAATAAAGTGTTCGACATACGCTTTCTGCGCGTTGTTCACCACCTGCACGGTAGGATCGTCCTGCACCAGCGCCAGGTAGCTGTACATGTTATCGGCGGACTTACCGATCGGTTTGCTAACGAACTCGCGGGTGGCATCGTGGTCGGCTTTCAGGATACCCACCAGTTTTTTATCTTCTGCGGCCAGCGATTTTTTCGCGGCGGCATCGTAAATGGGCCGCGCTTCGGCTTTCGCATCGGTCACCTGCCATTTGCCGCTGTCGTTGTTGAGCACCAGATCCACCACGCCCAGATGATCGCCCCACATACCCGGCATGACCGCCGGTACCCCGTTAAGCGTACCTTTTGCGATATCCGCGCCGTTGATATCGGCAAAATCTTTGGAAGGGAAGACTGCGTGCGCATGGCCGAACATGATGGCGTCAACGCCGGGGACTTCGCTCAGGTAATACACGGAGTTTTCCGCCATCGTCTGGTACGGATCGGCAGAAAGCCCGGAGTGGGCAATCACCACCACAACGTCGGCGCCGTTGGCCCGCATCTCCGGCACATACTGACGAGCGGTTTCGGTAATGTCGTTGACGGTGACTTTGCCGCTCAGGTTGGCTTTATCCCAGGTCATAATCTGCGGAGGGACAAAACCGATATAGCCAATTTTCAGCGTCTGCGTGTTGCCCTCTTTATCGACCACGTCAGTCTCTTTGATCAGATAAGGCGTAAACAGCGGCTTTTTGGTCTTAACGTCGATGATATTGGCATTCACGTAAGGGAACTTCGCGCCCGCCAGCGCCTTATGCAGATAGTCCAGACCGTAGTTAAATTCATGGTTACCGAGGTTGCCGACCGCATAATCCAGCGTATTCAACGCCTTGTAGACAGGGTGAATATCACCGGCTTTCAGCCCCTTTGCCGCCATGTAATCGCCCAGCGGACTCCCCTGAATAAGATCGCCGTTATCGACCAGCACGCTATTTTTGACTTCATTTCTGGCGGCGTTAATTAAACTTGCTGTGCGTACCAGTCCGAATTTTTCGGTCGCTGTATCTTTGTAATAATCGAAATCCATCATGTTGCTATGCAAATCAGTGGTTTCCATAATCCGAAGATCGACGGTCGCCGCATTCACGCTGGCGGCGATCAGCGTGGCCAGGAGCGTTGCGCTAAACTTAATCATCAGGGGCATCCTTTTTTAGATCTGAAGCACAAAAGAAAATGTATATAAGTCTTGTTGCTTACAGAACTGTGAATCATGACATGAATTCAGCCATTAAAACCGCAATCGCTATCACAGATGGCGGATTCATTTACGATGGGGTATAAGTAAAACAAAGAGTTAAACGCCACTGCCATAAACGAGGTGGAGAATGCTAGAACATGTATGCCAGCTTGCACGGAATGCGGGCGATGCCATTATGCAGGTCTACGATGGAATCAAACCGATTGAAATCACCAACAAGCAGGATGATTCTCCGGTTACTGCGGCGGATATTGCCGCCCACGCGGTGATACTGGAAGGGTTACAGGCGCTGACGCCGGATATCCCGGTTTTGTCGGAAGAAGATCCGCCCTCCTGGGATGTGCGCCAGCACTGGCAGCGCTACTGGCTGGTTGACCCGTTAGACGGCACCAAAGAGTTCATCAAACGTAACGGCGAGTTTACCGTCAATATTGCGCTGATTGATAAAGGTAAACCGGTTCTGGGCGTGGTCTACGCGCCCGTCATGAAAGTGATGTACAGCGCTGCGGAAGGAAAAGCCTGGAAAGAAGAGTGCGGCGTACGTAAACGGATTCAGGTGCGCGACGCGCGACCGCCGCTGGTGGTGATTAGCCGCTCCCATGCCGACAACGAGCTGCAAGAGTACCTGCAACAGCTGGGCGAGCATCAGACGACCTCCATCGGCTCATCGCTGAAGTTTTGTCTGGTGGCGGAAGGGCAGGCGCAGCTGTATCCGCGCTTTGGGCCGACCTGCGTCTGGGACACTGCCGCAGGCCATGCCGTTGCCGCTGCGGCCGGGGCGCACGTTCACAACTGGCAGGGGAAACCCCTGGACTATACCCCGCGTGAATCGTTCCTTAACCCCGGCTTCCGGGTCTCTATCTATTAATTATTCAGCAACTTATGCAGCAGGGCGATCACCTGCTGCACCTCTGCCGGGCTTAACCCGCCGTCTTTGGCATACTGAATACGCCCGTCTTTATCGAGCACCACAATGGCGGAGCTCTCTTCTTCAAGCTGCCATGCCTTACGCGCCACGCCATTGCTGTCGACAATAAATTGTGACCACGGATAAAGTTTTTTATTGCTCTCGATGCTGCTGCGCACAAACATGCTGGTGCCCGGAATCGCGTCGTCGGTGTTGACGATAGTGGTCGTCTGGTAGCGGTCATGCGGGAGATTCGCGGATTTAATCGCTTCTATCAGCGCGGCGTTTTTCTCTTTCGCTGCCGTTCGTCCGGCGATGTGCTGCAACACCCGAACTTTCCCGGGGAGCTGCGCGCTATTCCAGCTTTTGTAGCTAAACTTGTTGTTATCAAGAATCAGTTCGCCGCGATCGGCGATCCCAATCGGTGATACGCGCTGATGGGTTTCAAAGTTATGCGCGGAGGCCATCATCGGCAGTAACAGGCACGACAGCGCCAGCAGTTTACGTAAGGTCATGGGGTTTCCTTCTTTATTTTTTGCAGGTGATCCGACCACTTGGGTCTGAGGTTTAATCATATGTGCGAATGATGCTTTTTCCCGCAAGCGTGATGCCAGTTTGCGGACGGGCGCACAAATCCTGCGAAAAATGAAGACTTATACTGAAGACAGCGAATCGGTGAATAGATAATTCTGAATAACTGTAATGAAAAGGTAAATAAACTTATACACACTGGAAACATCGTAGAGATAGTCTATAGTCATATGGCATTAAAATTTGCGCCTTAGAACAGCTGGGCCGAATGTGGCACCGCAAAGGCGTAACGCTCAGCAGGAGATAACAATGAAAATTTTCCAACGGTACAACCCGCTACAGGTGGCGAAGTACGTGAAGATCCTGTTCCGTGGACGGTTATATATCAAGGACGTTGGCGCTTTTGAGTTTGATAAGGGCAAGATTCTTATCCCAAAAGTGAAGGATAAGCAGCATTTGTCTGTGATGTCCGAAGTTAACCGTCAGGTTCTGCGTCTGCAAACTGAGATGGCTTAACCAAAGTGCTATGCAGTAGTTTAAAGTAGTATAAAAAAACGGCTCCCAATGGGCCACCACGTCCATACGTTCCTTGTCACTCATCGAGAGCGTCGTGATGTTCACGAC
>OGYM01002713.1_pt1 | contig 11260 bp, 9 predicted proteins | sample 1576491 | NCBI WGS metagenome assembly OGYM01 (sample SAMEA3541515, study PRJEB24748) | human gut metagenome | biome: human gut; feature: human-associated habitat; material: faeces | place: China | collected 2012 | reverse complement strand
CGATATGGAAGACGAAGACCTGGCTGAGTTTGAGGTTTTCGCCAAGAAGGTAGCCGGCATCGCACGTATCAATCTTTATAAGAAATATCCCGAGTCACTGAAGCTGGTTCATCTGCTTCCGGCTGCCTTTACCGTCGGTGTCGTGCTGGTTCTGCTTGCAGCACTGGTGTGCCCCTGGAGCCTGTTGCTGCTGGCCTTGTTTGCCCTGATTATCTGCGTGGACTCTTCTTTGCAAAATAAAAGTCTGAAAATAGGTATGCTTTCCGTGGTTGCAGCGTTCATACAGTTAACAGGATATGGAAGCGGATTCCTGCGGGCCTGGTGGAAACGTTGTGTGCTGGGCAAGGATTCTTTCTCCGCTTTCGAGAAAAACTTTTACCAATAATGAGTAATGAAAAGCTCAACATCAATCAATGGGCGAAAGAAGACCGTCCGCGTGAAAAAATGATGCTTCATGGCCCGGGAGCCTTGAGCAATGCCGAACTGCTTGCCATTCTGATCGGTTCGGGCAATACGGAAGATTCGGCAGTGGAACTGATGCGTAAGGTTCTCGATGACTGCAGGAACAGCCTGAGCGAACTCGGCAAACGCAGCGTGGACGATCTTTGTGCCTATAAAGGTATCGGGCCGGCCAAGGCCATTACTATTCTTGCCGCTTCGGAACTGGGCAAACGCCGTAAAGACGAAGGGCCGTCAGAACGTCTCCGGGTGCGCTGTTCACAAGACATTTTCCTTTATTTTCATCCCCTGATGTGCGATCTTCCTGTCGAAGAATGCTGGGTGATGCTGCTCAATCAGGCCTCCCGTCTGATAGATGCCCTGCGTATCAGTCAGGGCGGACTAGCTTCCACGCAGGTAGATGTCCGCTGCATTTTGAGGGAAGCCCTTCTGAAACGGGCCACGGCACTGGTGCTTTGTCACAATCATCCTTCGGGAAACACCCGTCCCAGCACGGACGATGACCGTCTGACCCAGGCGCTCAGTCAGGCTGCCAAAGTGATGAATATCCGGATGCTCGATCATCTGATCGTTTCCGATGGCGGTTATTACAGCTATGCTGACGAAGGCAGGCTCTGAATGTTGTGTATGGAAAAAAAAATTGTTATTTTTGTGCTCTCGTAATATAAAAGCTTGATTATATGGACAACGAAGCAAAACTGAAGATAGAGGAACGGATTATCGATATGCTGAAAACCGTGTACGACCCGGAAATTCCGGTCAACGTATATGACCTGGGACTGATTTACAAGATAGACCTGCAGGATGACGGTGAACTGACGATCGATATGACTCTGACGGCTCCCAACTGTCCGGCAGCAGAGTTTATCATGGAAGACGTGCGTCAGAAAGTAGAATCCGTAGACGGAGTGAAAGCTGCGCAAGTCAATCTGGTGTTCGAACCGGAATGGGACAAGGATATGATGACCGAAGAAGCAAAACTGGAGCTGGGCTTCCTGTAAGATGAGGCCTGTTGCAGCAAGCTATCAATAAAAAAGAGACGACTATGGAACAAGCGATGAAGAATGTTTATTTTCTCTCGGATGCCCATCTGGGCTCACGGGCAATTCCGCACGGACGTACCCAGGAGCGGAGACTGGTGAATTTTCTGGATAGCATTAAAGACCGCGCATCGGCTGTTTACCTGCTTGGTGATATGTTCGATTTCTGGTATGAATTCAAGCTGGTCGTCCCCAAAGGTTATACACGATTCCTGGGAAAATTGTCTGAACTGACAGACAAAGGAGTAGAAGTGCACTTTTTTATTGGCAACCACGACATCTGGTGTGGTGATTATCTGGAAAAGGAATGTGGCGTGACGATCCATCGCGAACCGCTCACCTGCGAGATTTACGGCAAGGAATTTTATCTGGCCCATGGTGACGGACTGGGAGATAATGATCGTAAATTCAAGTTCCTTCGTGCCATGTTCCACAGCAAACTTCTGCAGCGAATGTTTTCTTCGCTTCATCCGCGCTGGAGTATTGACTTCGGTCTGGAGTGGGCAAAACACAGCCGCATGAAGCGTGAGAACGGACGTGAACCGGAATACATGGGTGAAGACAAGGAACCTCTGGTGCTTTATACCAAAGAATACCTGAAGAATCATCCGGATATCAACTATTTCATCTACGGGCATCGTCACATCATGCTCGATCTGATGCTGACGCGGGATACACGCCTTACCATTCTGGGCGACTGGATCAATGACTTTTCGTATGCTGTGTTTGATGGGGAAAACTTTTTCCTGGAACAATACATCGAAGGAGAGACAACACTCGGATAAACGATTCCGGAAGAAGGACTGCTTTCTTCCGGACCGGATAAAAAGAGCCCGGCCTCGCTGTCACAGCGAAGCCGGGTTTTTCTACTTATTAAAACTTGAATTTAACTTGAATTTATATATTCGCTTCTTAAAACTTGAAGCCGATCTTGATGGTCGGAGCGGCTAAGATGGAATAGTTATGACTGTTTCCATCGAGGTTACTCAGTCCTTCCTGCGGCTTAACCAAGTTCTTGGAATAAGTGTAAGCGAACGGATCAACCTGTGCGCCTACAAACAGCCCGTCAGTGATGTAATATTCTACACCGCCGGTCAATGCGCCGCGGATGTTGAAAGCTTCACCTACCGATTTGCCAAGGTTATATTCATCGTCCGTAAATGAAACGTTACGTCCGTAAGCATAACCCACTCTTGCGCCGGCATACAGATACAAGCCGTCAACTTTTGTCTTGAAGTAGCGGTCTACTCCTGTGTAAACATTGAATTGCAGGAAGTTCTGATCGGCTACTGCATTGTAATCAGGAATTGAACCATCATTTACATCTGTAGAGGTGTTTTCATCGATTGTGCCCGGCACAGCCGCATACCCCGGATGCTTGGTGATGCTCATGCCGCCTCCCAATACCAGTTTCCATTCGTCAAGGAAGAACCATCCACCTTCGATGCCGACGCGGAGATCCTTGTCGTTCCAGTTGGTGGACTGAACGGGCAATGAATAGCTAAACTTATTGCCCGGCATAGCGTTCTGCATGACGGTATTGTCATAGCTTACAGTGGCAGCCACGGTAAAGTCATTTTTTTGCGGACCTTTATCCTGGGCATTGGCTGTAAGTCCAATCATCGGGAGTGCGGCTAATACTAAAAGTTTATTGATTTTCATATTCTTCTGTTTTGATGTTGGTTTTATCCTTGGGGAAGGAGAATGTTTCCTCCTTCCCTGGGATTATAAACTTTTTGTTATTAGCGATTCAGTGAAATAGTGACAGCTTATTCAGCAGGAGTTTCTTCACCACCTTCTTCCGGGGTTTCAGGTTCTTCTGTTCCTGTATCTCCGTTGATCAAAGCTTCAATCTGAGTCATGTATCCGTCATACTGTGCTTGCTTGATGGCGATTTCTTTTTCCAGACGGGCAATTTCCTGATCGAGGATAGCAATGTACTGCTGCTTGATGGCTTCCGTAGTCTGACCATCATCGGCTGTCATGGTAGCAATATTTTTCTTGTTATCATTGATAGCCTGTTCTGTTTGATTGATCAGAGCTAACCAGTCTGTATGAGCGTCAACAACACTCTTCAGACCGTCTGCAAGTTCATTCTGAACCTGCAAGTTGTGTTCTGCCTTCATAGCTGCGATCAGTGTTTCTGCAGCAGCATCTACGGCAGCGATGTAAGCTTCATACTTCGCAGTGTATGCCTTGAATGCATCACCGGTCAGCAACTTATTGATTTCATTGATGATTTCAACTTCTTCGTTGGCAATGTCCAATTTTTCCTGAGCATCATCTACTTTTTTCTGCAGTGATTTTTCATATTCAGTCAATTTTTCATCTGCATTAACCCAAGCCAACTTATTTTCCTCTGTTGGATTTTTGTCGAATGCTTTTTTGGCATCTGCTACGGCTGTTTTCAGTTCCTTGTAAGTGGTCACTCCATCCAATGTAATAGCATCGTCTTTCAAACCATCTGCCTGCGCTTTCTCTGCATCTTTCAACTTTTGTCCTGCTATTTTTGCATTGCTATCAACATTTGTGACTGCAGCAGCCAAATCCTCTTCGTTTACTACGATTTGATATTGAGTATAACTAGGAGTATATCTTTCAGCTGTTCCGTCATCGTGATTGATAGTAATAGTTTCAGCTTCACGTGGTTCATAGCTGATATAAGCGCTGACTCTGTAGCCATTGGGGTCACCATTAATATACAACATGAGTTCTGTCTTATCAATGTCGTTCAATGCCGGATTAACTTTCTCGTTCACTTCAGTCAGATACAAATCATTGGCTTCATTATATAGTTTCTGCAATGCCGGCAATTTTTGGGAAGCTTCATTGTATGCTTTTTCAGCCGCATCCAGATCTGTGTTGTCATATTTCTGATATTCTGCAAGCAAAGCTTCATTAACTGCTAATTTCTTTTCTTCTTTACGGACGGCTTCTGCAATCTGTAATTTGATATCTACCAGTTCGTAGTCAGCTTTCACTCGGTCAGCTTTCTTTTGCAGCAGGCGATCGTTTAAACCATCTTTGCCATAAATAGAGTTGTATGTAATATAAATCCATTCATAATCTTGTTTATTTTCATTCCATACCCTTGTCCATTCGCCATTCATTAAAGCATCAGCCTTTTCCAACAGATTATTGATTCTTTCTTTAGTTGCATTATCGGCTGCATCTGCAGCTTCGATTAAGCTTGCTTTAGCTTGTTCTAAAGAAGCTTTTTGTCTTAATAAAGCTTCTTCTGCTTTTAGTTTAGCTGTTTCAATATCTGTTTCTAGAGTTGCTTTTTGTTTTTTTAATGCAAGGCCAGACAATTCATTTTGGATTTCTTTAGCCTTAGCTTCTGCATTTCTGATGGCAGCATCTGCCTCAGCTATAATCTTTTCGTTCTGAGCTTTTACATCCTGATAGTTTGCCAAGGCAGTCAGTTGTTTTGCTTTTGCATCGCGGATAGCTGTTACTGATGCTGATTCGTTATCGTCAACACAAGAAGTTAAGGTAGTTGAACCGAGTGCAAGTACGGCCATTAAGGCATACACTGCAATAAATTTCTTTCTCATAATAATTAAATAAGTTAGTATTATTAATAATAATGTTTGTTTGAATTTCTCTTGCAAATGTGCTACGGTTTGCCTATCTTAGACAGACGTTAATCCAAGTGTTCAAGTTTCATTTCCGAGCCTTTGTTTCTCCTTTCATTATTTTAAGGTTTATAAATTGGTTTTTCGTTTTACCTGTTGCAAACGTACGCAATTGTGTGTTCAGACGCTTGTCTAAGCGTATAAATGCACGTACAAATAGACAAATCGGGCTGTTTTTCGGGAAAAAATGCCGGATGGGCGGTGTTTTTCGGCTCTAAAGAAGCTGAATTGTTGCAAAAAGATTGAAATGAAAAAATTGTAAAATTCGGGATATTTAGGGTTCATCCTGATCAATTTCTCGATGAATTCGGCCAAGAGAAAAAACGCCGAAACGTTTTACATCGAATCCCGAAGTCTTTTTTTAAAACGTCGAAACATTTTTTAAAAAGCCCGCGGGCTATTTTCGCTCTGGTGAAGGTGTCTGCAGGATGCCCTGAAAACGTGCGGTCATTGCCCAGGAATCGTGCGGTCGTTGGGGCCAGATTATGCGGTCGTTGGGGGCGAATCGTGCGGTCGTTGCGACCCAATTGTGCGGTCGATTCCGGGAGGTCGTTTCTGGAGGGAATGGTGAGGGGAAAAATAAAAATCCCCGGAGATGTGGATCCCCGGGGATATCCTCAACTGTAAGATGCGAGGATGGATTTTAAAAATTAAAATTATGAAAAGAAAACACCTTATGCATCAATATTGGCATAAGTTGCATTTTTCTCGATGAATTCGCGGCGCGGAGCTACATCGTCGCCCATCAGCATGGAGAAGATGTAGTCGGCTTCAGCGGCGTTTTCAATGTGTACCTGCTTCAGCATGCGGGTTTCCGGATTCATGGTGGTTTCCCACAGCTGTTCCGGATTCATTTCACCCAAACCTTTGTATCGCTGGGTGTGGATACCATTTTCGGAGCCGTCGCCGTACTTCTGCATGAAGGCCTGGCGTTCTTCATCGGTATAACAGTATTCGCTGATTTTGCCTTTTGAACATTTGTAGAGCGGGGGAGTAGCAATGTAGAGGTGTCCTCCCTGAATGACTTCGGGCATATAGCGATAGAACAGGGTCATGATCAAGGTGTCGATGTGAGATCCATCGACGTCGGCATCGGTCATGATGATGATCTTATAGTAGCGCAGCTTATTGATATTGGCTTTCTTGCTGTCTTCATCTCCGTCTACTCCGAAACGGATGCCCAGTGCCTGGATGATGTTGTTCACCTCGTCACTCTCGAAAGCTTTGTGCCACATTGCTTTTTCTACATTCAGGATTTTACCGCGCAGGGGCAGGATGGCCTGGAACTGACGGCTGCGTCCTTGTTTGGCTGATCCGCCTGCTGAGTCTCCCTCGACAAGGAAGAGTTCGCATTCTTCCGGATTGCGGCTTGAGCAGTCTGCCAGTTTTCCGGGAAGTCCGCCTCCGCCCATCGGGCTCTTGCGCTGTACGGATTCGCGGGCCTTGCGTGCTGCGATACGTGCTGTTGCGGCAAGTACTACCTTGTCAACAATGACCTTCGCTTCTTTCGGATGTTCTTCCAGATAGTAAGTAAGGGCTTCGCCTACGGCCTGGTTTACAGCTCCGCTTACTTCGTTGTTACCCAGCTTGGTCTTAGTCTGACCTTCAAACTGCGGCTCAGCTACTTTTACGGAGATAACGGCGATCAGACCTTCACGGAAGTCTTCACCCGAAATTTCCACTTTCGCTTTTTCCAGGGCCTTGCTTTCTTCGGCGTATTTCTTCAGTACGCGGGTCAGTGCCGTACGGAATCCGGCTTCGTGTGTACCGCCTTCAATGGTGTTGATGTTGTTGACATACGAGTGAAGGTTTTCGCGGAATCCGGTGTTATACATAATGGCGCATTCGATAGGAATGCCCTGTTTCTCGGTGTTCAGATAGATGACATCGTCAATAAGCGGTGTGTTGGTAGAGTTCAGGAAGCGTACGAATTCTTTCACTCCTTCTTCTGAGTGGAATACTTCTTGCTTGAAGCTGCCGTCTTCTTCCTTCACGCGCTTGTCGGTCAGGGTGATGGTGATACCTTTGTTCAGGTATGCCAGTTCACGCATGCGGGCCTGCAGGATGCTGTATTTATATTCGGTTACAGTGAAGATGTTGCCGTCGGGCCAGAAAGTCTGGCGTGTACCGGTCATGCCGGGAGCGCAGATTCCGACTTCCTTTACCGGATAAAGCGGCTTTCCGCATTCATATTCCTGCTGGTAGACTTTACCTCCGCGGAAGACATTGGTCGTCATGTGGGTGGACAGGGCGTTCACACAGGAAACACCGACTCCGTGCAGACCGCCGGACACCTTGTAGGAACCTTTGTCGAACTTTCCTCCGGCATGGAGTACGGTCATTACGACTTCTAGGGCGGACTTCTTTTCTTTCTCGTGAAAGTCCACGGGGATTCCTCGACCGTTGTCCTGTACTGTGATGGAGTTGTCTTCGTTGATTGTTACTTCTATATGTGTGCAATATCCGGCGAGTGCTTCATCGATGGAGTTGTCCACGACTTCATAAACCAGGTGGTGCAAGCCTTTTTCGCTGATATCGCCGATGTACATGGCGGGACGCTTACGTACGGCTTCCAGGCCTTCGAGTACCTGGATGTTGCTGGCCGAGTAGTTGCTGCCGCTGTTAGGTGTCAGTTCTTCACTCATTTTTCTATTAACTCTTCTAGTTGTTATAAAGTGCTCAAAGTTACTAAAAAACTACGAGATTTCAACGATTTAAACTATTTTTATGTGATGCCTGTGCGAGGGTGGAAACGGGGGATAATGGCGATGGGAGGGGATAAAACGACAAAAGGCTGGATTTATAAATCCAGCCTTCTTATCTCTTTTACGCTAAGCAATTCCTTAAGCCAGTTTGCTGATGTGTGCAGCCAGTTTAGACTTCAGGTTTGCAGCTTTGTTTTTGTGGATGATGTTGCGTTTTGCCAACTTATCCAGCATTTTCTGTACGTTCGGCAACAAAGCTACAGCTTCTGCTTTGTCAGTAGTTGTACGAAGCTTCTTCACAGCGTTACGCACCCGAAGGCACGATGCACCGCATTGCAGGTTCATCATCTGCTTCGTACATGGATCCGCTTACCACAATGGGAGTACGTCCACGCACAAGAACAGGTCTCCACGGAAACAGGGTCGTCATCACCATGCCATTGGAAAGCGCCCTGAGTCCGCAAGCGCAGGCAAAGCCAGGCTTCCCCCCAGCACCCACCCGAAACTGGGCGTATCAAGCAGGCACCAGAGGTTTCATCGGTGTGCCCTTCAGAGGATTTTTAGCCCCTCCTTCGGAGACGGATGATCTGACTAGAATACTGCGCCGCCGCTTAGCGCCATACAGTATAACACAAATCTAAAAAATATACAACATATTCCGTATATGCGTCCGTAAATTTTTTGTGACCGGCCGGGCTGTCCTCCCGATGCGGACAGTCCCCGGCGCCGGACAAAAAAGGGGCTTTTTGCAATTTCAAATCTGCCCTCCGCTGTCTTTGGAATACCGTTTTCGTCAAGTGTAAGACCGACAACGCAAGCACCGTATTTTTTAACAAGCGGTAAAACCGTGCTAAGGCTTTTTTCCTCACCGTTTACCGAGTTTACAATCGGTCTGCCGTTATAAGCACGAAGTCCTGCCTCAAGTACATCGGGTTTGGTAGAGTCAATCTGCAGAGGTGCATCGCAAACACTCTGAATTGCTTTGAGCACACGCACCATCATCTGCTTTTCGTCAATTTCGGGATGACCTACATTGACATCAAGAATTTCCGCACCTGCGCCCGTCTGACTAAGTGCCTGTGTAAGAATGTAATCAATATTATTATCAACAAGTGCCTGTTTAAACAGCTTTTTGCCTGTAGGGTTAATTCTTTCGCCGATAATTCTCGGATGATTAACTTCAACAACAGAACTTGCACTGCATACTATTGTATCAACTTGACTTTTTGACGGCTGATATTTTTTATCTGCAAGAGCGTCTTTAAGAGCCTTTATATATTCGGGATTTGTACCGCAGCAGCCGCCGAGAACTTTAACACCGTACTTTAACAGTGACAGAGATGACTTTGCAAAATCATCGGGCATAACATCGTATTCATTGGTGTTAGGGTCCGGCAAACCTGCATTCGGCTTAATTACAATAGGAAGATTTGTGTACTTGGAAATCTCACTTACAATCGGCTCAAGATCATCAGGTCCAAGCGAGCAGTTTACGCCGAGAGCATCAACGCCGAGATTTTCCATAGTTACGGCAAAAGCAGACGGCAATGTGCCTGTAAAAGTACGCATATTACGCTCAAATGTCATAGTGGTGAATATTGGCTTGTCGCTGTTCTCCTTTGCGGCAAGTACAGCGGCCTTAAGTTCATAAAGATCCGTCATGGTTTCAAAAACTATAACATCAGCGTCTTTACCTGCAAGGATAAGCTGTTTGTAATATTCATAAGCCTGTTCAAAAGTAAGCGAACCCGCAGGTTCGAGCAACTGACCGATTGAACCGATGTCAAGGGCAACAAGCGCTCTGTCGCCGACAGCGTTTTTAGCAATGCTGATACCTGCTCCTACAATTTCTTCAACACTGTAGCCGCATCCCTCAAGTTTGTACGCATTCGCACCAAAGGTGTTTGCATAAACAACATCTGCGCCCGCATCTACATAAGCTTTATGAAATGACGCAATAAGTTCGGGATGTGTAATATTAAGCGTTTCGGGCACTTCGTCATACTGTACACCGCTTTTTTGAATCATAGTGCCTGTCGCACCGTCAAGTATAATAAATTCTTTTTCCTTTAATAATTCTCTAAACCCCACAATGAAGTCCCTTTCTCCTGAATTTACAGGTTTCTCTCATATTACAAATGGCACAGCCACGCTTTTTTCTTTCTATAGGATTTTTTGAAAGTCCCAGCACCGCCGTAACAGACTTTGTCGGTGTAAGCAAAAAGTTATCGTTTGTGCAAAGTCCTATTTTCTTTGGCGCATCAAGCATTTGCAAAATTATTTTTTGCAATTCAATAGGATAATCTCCGTAGCCCGGGCTGAATCGGAATGTCATATTATAATCGCTGTATTTTTCCGCAATTATCTTGTCAAAAGCATTGCAGACCTGCTCCACGGCAACACTTGCAAGGCTGTCCATTACCACAGCACGGGCCATATCGGAAATCTGCGAAATTCTGATGAGTTTGTCCACCTCTGAACCGACGGTGGCGCACATAACAATAGCTTTTTCACAACCGTTTAAGTGTGATTCTATATCTTTTCCGCCCATAATCTGCGGGCACGGCAAATTCTTTTCTACATAAAGATATTTTGGCGACGCTTTTTCAAGCACAGCCTTTTCGCATTCATCCATCAGTACATCCATTCGGTAATTAAGCCTGATTCCCGCTCCTCCGAGATAACGCACTGCCTCGTTTCTGTTAAGTTTTTCTAATTCTATCATAGTATAACCCCTATACATTCAATGCAATCGGATTTATTTTTAAATACTGCAAATCATTTAATAAAAACTCTCTGTTAAATCATAAATTCAAAACCGCCGCATAGCTATACTTTATTATTGTAACACACAAAACATAATAAAACAATACGGGTATTTATTTTTTAAATCAATCTTAAAGAAGCCGCAAAAGCGGCTCATTTGCTTAAAAAGTTGCATTTTTTCTTAAAGTATGTTATGATAAAAATGTATAAATATGTACCGAAAGGAATCAATACACTATGAAATACAACAGAATTAAAAAAACTTTGTGCCTTATTGCGGCACTTGCACTTATTCCTGCATTTGCAGTCGGTTGCTCAAACGATAAAAGAGAATCCGAAAATTCAAAAGCAACAGAAGCAACTCCCGCTGCCGTTGCCACAATTGACGAAGCAAAAGTCGGACAGCCTGCCGTATCCGCACTTGAAGATATGGGCATTGTTCCGTCAACCGTAGGTATTAATCCTTCTATAAATCACGACGACAATAAAGTAGGTTTCCAGCTTGACGCTCCTAACGACGGCGACACTATTGCGATTATGCACACCTCAAAGGGTGACATAAAGCTCCGCCTTTTTGCGGACCAAGCGCCAAAAACCGTTACAAACTTTATTAATCTTGCCAAAGAGGGCAAATATGACAACACCATTTTCC
>OGYM01002710.1_pt1 | contig 11272 bp, 7 predicted proteins | sample 1576491 | NCBI WGS metagenome assembly OGYM01 (sample SAMEA3541515, study PRJEB24748) | human gut metagenome | biome: human gut; feature: human-associated habitat; material: faeces | place: China | collected 2012 | reverse complement strand
AGGAACACAGGATCAGGTAGAATTTGTTCTTCAGAGCTGGCACGCTTGCTCTTAAAACGCAGTCCCACATCCGTTCCCAGGAACTGGCAATTGCTGACGGATACATTACGTACCCCGCCACTCATCTCACTGCCGACAACGAAACCGCCATGGCCTTTAAATACCGTGCAGCCATCTACCACTACATTTTCGCAAGGACGTGCACGACGGCGGCCATCTTCATCCTTACCGCTTTTCAGACAGATTCCGTCATCTCCCACATCAAAGGTAGAATTCACAATCAGCGCGTTTTTACAAGATTCCAAATCCAGTCCGTCACCGTTCTGCGCATAGCTCGGATTACGCACCTGCACATCTTCAACCAGCACATTCTCACACATCAGCGGATGCAGGTTCCATGCCGGAGAGTTCTGGAAAATCACCCCTTGCAACCACACATTCTTACACTCTATCAGACTCACCATCACCGGACGAAGGAAATGACGGACACTTTGCCACTCTTCCTCCGTTTTCAGATTCTGGGGGCCACGTTCACAGCGCCAAAGTCATTTTCCAGAATGCAGACATGATGCCCCTGTGCGGTCAGATACGCAGCATATCTGCGCAGGAACGTTGTCTTGCCCGCCCCCAGAAAACCGGTGATGAGATCGACCTGTACCATACGTTCCTCCTTATGCGTGGTTGAAGCCCTTGCCGAACACCTCAGTGGTGCTCAGCATGGACATAAAGGCGTTCAGGTGTTCCTTGTGGATAAACTCCCGCAGCTGCATTGCTTCGTGCCGGGTCAGGGTGGTATAGATAATGTAGCGCGGCTGGTTGGTGTATGCACCGTTGCAGGGGGTGTATGTTGCGCCGCGGTCCAGTTCCTTATTCACAAAGTCGCAGATCGGCTCCTTGTCGTCGCAGACGATCAAGATAGCTTTGCACATCTTCATGCGCTCCAACACCACGTCGATCATCAGGGATTTAACGGTAAGGCCGACGAAAGAGTAAAGCGCGGTGTGCAGGTCAAACACAAAGCAAGCCGCCACCACCATGACCAGATCGGTCAAAAACAACGCCGCTGCAATGCTGTGCAGGTGGGTGTATTTTTCCACGATCAGGGCAATCACATCGGTGCCGCCGCTGGAAGCCCCCACGCTGAAGAGCAATGCCGAAGCAATGGCAGGCAGCGCAATGGCAAAAATCAGTTCCAGCATGGGCTGGTCCGACAAGGGCTCGTTGAGCGGGCAGGCCTTTTCCAACAGCATCAATTCCGCCGAAAGCACCACGGTGGCATAACCGGTGGTCAGCGCAAACCCTTTGCCCAAAAAAATCAGGCCCAGAAGCAGCATCAACATATTGACCACGGCGGAAAACTCACTGGCCGAAATCGGGGTCAGCTTGGCAGCCAGTGCCGCCGCGCCGGTCACACCGCCAAAGACAAAGTTGTTGGGAAATTTGAAGAAATACACCCCCACCGCCATCATGCTGATGCCGAGCGTGATGATCGTATACTGCCGTACTATTTTCATCCATTTGCCTTTCATGGTTGGTTCCTTTCCGCTGGCTTTCCAGCGTTCTTACTCCACGGAAATTATAACACCAAATCCGCCGTTTGCCATCCCCTGCCCCGCCGGGTTTGAGGTTGGCTGTGCGTAATTTGCTTTTTTTATCGGATACAGTTTCGGGGGAACGCGCACCTTGTTTGGCCGTTGACGCGCCAAATGCTGAGTTTTGGCGGAAATTTGTTCGCCAGCGGCAGGCAGGGCAACTGCGCAAATTTGGTGCGCCGGGTAAACAGTTTGCTATGATGCAAACAAAAAGACATGTGCGGGATTCCGGCACATGCCTTTGGGTAAAATCGTTATCCTTTTAGGTTGGCGGGCGCAGAGTGCGCCCCTACGGGGTGGGAGGCACGGCAAATGTTGATTGTCCATTATAAAATACACTGCAGGGAGACGGGTAACCCACAAATTCTTACGCCTTTTTCTGGCTGGTGGCCAGAATCTTGTTAAAGCGGATAAAGAATGCGCTGCAGGTTACGGTTGCCGCGATGATATCACTGACCGGCTCCGCCAGGAAAACGGCAAAGACTTTGTCCTGCAAAATCAGGGGCAGGATAAAGATCAGGGGAATCAGCAAAATCAGTTTGCGCAGGCAGGCCATGAACAGGCTGATCTTCGCTTGGCCCAGCGCCACAAAGCTCTGCTGGCAGGAAGCCTGGAACCCGGTGGAGAAAATGCCCGCCATGTAAACGCGCATGGCCCAGGCCGTGTACTGCACCAGTTCCGGATCGGTGGAGAAGATGCTCGCAAACATCTGGGGCACCAGCATGCAGGCGGCCCAGAACGCGACCGCATATCCCACGCAGATGATGAACTGTAACCGGAATGCCCGTTTGACGCGGTCACCCTTGCCCGCGCCAAAGTTAAAGCTCATGATGGGCTGTGCGCCCTGGCAAAGTCCCTGCACCGGCATGCTGAGCAGCTGGGTGGCGCTGGTGATGATGGTCATGGCGCCGACGGCGATATCGCCGCCATAGCGTGCCAGGCTGGAGTTGAAGCTGATGGAAAGGATACTTTCGGTGGCAATCATCACAAAGGTGGAAACGCCCAGCCCAAGGCAGGGGCCGATGACTTTTCCCACCAGCGGCATGTTTTTCACGCTCAGGCGCAGCCTGGTGCGGCTGCCAGTCAAAAAGCGCAGCACCCACACCGCGCCCACCGCCTGGCTGATGACAGTCGCCGTGGCGGCACCGCGCACCCCCATATTGAGGGCAAAAATCAGGATGGGGTCCAGGATGATGTTGCACACAGCACCGATCACGGTGGTCATCATGCTGAACGTGGCAAAGCCCTGGGTGGTGACAAAGGGGTTCATGCCCATAACGATGAGCACAAAAATGGTGCCGATGATATAGATGCGGGCGTAATCCAGCGCATAAGGCAGCGTTTTTTCGCTGGCACCGAACAGCACCAGCAGGGACGGCGCAGCGAAATAAAACACAACGGTCAGCACAGCCGCCAGAATCAGCAGCAGCGTAAAGCAGTTGCCCATGATCTTTTCGGCGGCATCGTCATCGCCGCGGCCCATGGCAATGGCCGCGCGGGGCGCGCCGCCGGAGCCGCACAGCATGGCAAACGCGGTAATCAGCATCAAAATGGGGGTAAACAGGCCAACGCCCGTCAGCGCGGATGCGCCGACCTCCGGCATATGGCCGATATAGATGCGGTCCACAATGTTATACAGCAGGTTTACCACCTGCGCCACCACAGCGGGCAGTGCCAGCTGAGCCAGCAGCTTGGGAATGCTGCCGCTCCCCATATCCCTGTTTTGCGTTGCAGCCATAATCAAAGTACCTCCTGCGTTTTTGTTGTAAAAAAGTGGAGCAGTTCCCTGCTCCGCTTATTGTGTTGAAAGAATGGGTTCCGGATTGATGTTTTTATATTTTAGGTTCTCATTCCACGCACTTAACGATTTACTTTGCCCCCCGGCCGGCAAAGACGACCCATACGGTCTTGAAGAGGATCTTTATATCGCCCCACAGGCTCCAGTTATCAATGTATTCAACGTCCAGTTTGACAACGTCCTCAAAATCCTCAATATCGCTGCGGCCGCTGACCTGCCACAGGCCGGTGATGCCCGGTTTCATGGAAAGGCGGCGCTTGTGGTGGCTTTCGTACTGTTTATACTCGTCCAGCGTGGGCGGGCGGGTGCCGACAAGGCTCATATCTCCGCGCAGAACATCAAAGAACTGCGGCAGTTCGTCAATGCTTGTTTTGCGGATAAACTTACCCACCTTGGTAATGCGGGGGTCATCCTGCATTTTGAACATCAGGCCGTTCATCTCGTTCTGGGCCATCAGTTCCTTTTTGCGTTCCTCGGCATCCATATACATGCTGCGCAGCTTATGGATGTAGAAAACACGGCCATTGCGGCCCACGCGCTTCTGCTTAAAGAAGAGCGGGCCGGGGCTTTCCAGTTTCAGGGGGATGGCTGTAATGGCAATGATGGGGATGCTGATGATGCAGCCCACCAGGCTGCCCAAAATATCCATCAGGCGCTTCAGGATCTGGTCCCGCAGCTTGGGTTCAATGGTAGCCATGGTAACCAGGTTGCCGCCAGCGCAGCGGCCCAGATCGCGGCACAGGCGGGCGGAGCTGGTTTCGTTGCAGCAGCTTTCCTCGATGCGGTCCAGCAGCGGCATGTGGAAATGCACGGTCAGGCCCATGCTTTCCATCTCTTCCAGGTACGGGATAAAGGATTCGCCGCTGTCCATCGGAACATCGATATACACTTCATCCAAAGCGGCGCGGCGCAGCCAGTTCATAAAGGTATCATAATTGGCTTTTATCTCAATATTCTCCACCTTGGTACCGATTGCATCCCCCGTGGCTTCCAGCAGGGCCACACCGCACACACGGCGGGACCAGTCGTTGCTGATCTCACGGATCATCTTGCCTGCATGGTCACCGGTGGTAACAATGCCAACCAGCGTTTCGTTCTGGAGACTGTCAGGGGCTTTTACCAGCAGCTTTTTGAGCAGGCCATGGGCCGCCGGGAGCAGGAAGAGGTTTAACGACACGACCCCCACCAGAAAATAGCGGGAATCCTGCAAAACCGCTTTGGACAGCGTCAGAAAAGCAGAATAGATCACCATCATCAGCAGGTTGGACTTGATGGAAAGTTTGGCTTCCTGCCCGCGGGTACGCTTGACAATGTTTTCCGTCTGGTCAAAACAGAAAAATGTAACGGTATAGGCCAGCACCAGCAAAACCAGCGCCTGAACCCAATCCAGAACACTGTAAGGCAGCAGCTGCCCCATAATGCCGCCAACGATCAGCCATGCCAGAATCACACTGGCGGCCAGAGCTGCAAGGTCTGTTAAAAAGACATAGACATACTGCAGCTTTTCGCGCTTTGTAATCATACCCTGTTTCCCTTTTCTTCCAAGTTTTCTTCATATCCCAGGCCCGCCGGCCTGCATACCACTGCGCCCCGTTGATAAGGCAGCACCAGTATTTTGCGGCAAAGCTACCGCAATGCCGTTTTGCCTGCAAGCCCGCAAAGGCCTTTTCCCCACAGGGCAAAACCAGCTTTTTTCTTTCCTCTTTATGTCATATAAATATTTACATTTTATCATATTAAGATGCGGCTTTCAATCATTTTAGCTATAATTATCAAAGGCAATACCGCATAATTCTAAGTGCCGATACGGCGAGCGAGGTGCGGCAGCTGCTAAGCCAAAAGCGCAGATAATACTGGATGCTGCAAAGGTGAGCGCCGCCAGTGGCGGAAACAGCGAACCGGAGCGGTGCTTAAGCCGCAAGGCGGGAATTGTGCGGTGTTGCCCAAAGAACAGCAGGATATATTGCATCTTGGGTCCGCGTCTTATTTTCATCGTTTTTTCGCGGGTTTGTTTTTCGTTTTTGAATCTTTCTGCCCGACTTGCCGGCACCAGGCAGCGTAGAGTCTTTGTGGAATCACACAGTGCAAATACAGCCTGCAGAAACACGGTAGAGGTACCGGCGCGGCCCACACCGTGGATCCGTAATTTATATCTTCCACCCGCCCCCATTCTTCCCCAACCTCCACATAAAAACAAAACAATAAAGCCCTCTTCCCAAGGAGCAGCTGGGGAGAGGGCTATATTGTTTTGATTCAGGCAATGAAAAAGGTGCAGAGCAAACACCTGAAACGGAGAACTGCCTGACTTTGACAGGAGCAGGGAGCAAACCTGTTCCTTTTCTGGGCCACGGCGATGGGAGGCATTCCATGCGCCGTCAGCAAAAGCGGCCCTGTCGGTTAGTCCTCGCTAACCACGCGTATACTATACCATGTTTCAAGTGGTTCGTCAAGCACTTTTTATCTGTTTTTGAAATAAATTTTCGCGTTTAGCGGCACAGCTTGCCTTACTTTTTGAAATCCGGATAATCCTTGATGCAAAGCAGCTCTTCAGCGCGCTGAACCGCTTCCTCGCTGGGCGGCTGAACGCCATCCAGGCTGTAGGTGATGCCAAGTTTTTCCCACTTGAACAGGCCAAGGGTATGGTAGGGCAGCACCTCCACGCGGCGCACGCTGCCAAGGGATTTGATAAAATCGCTCATCTCCCGCAGCTCGGCTTCATCGTCCGTCAACCCGGGCACCAGAACGTGGCGGATCCACATGGCTTTGCCATGTTCGCCCATCCAGCGCGCCATATCCAGAATGGGGGTGTTATCGCAGCCAGTCAGGGCCTTGTGGCGGTCCGGGTAAAAGGCTTTCAGGTCCAGCATCACCAGGTCGGTGTTCTGCATCAGGGTCTCAAACTTGGAATAGAACGGTTCCGCGGTGGTGTAGGGCTGGCCGGCGGTATCCAGGGTGGTATGCACGCCCTGCAGTTTGGCCAGGCGGAACAGCTCCGACACAAAGTCGATTTGTAACAGCGGTTCACCGCCGCTGACGGTCAGGCCACCGTTATTTTTCCAGTAAGTGCGATAACGCAGGGCTTTTTGCAGGGCCTGGGCCGGGGTTTGCTGCTCCCCAATGGTGCAGGGCCAGGTTTCGGGGTTATGGCAATAGCGGCAGCGCATGGCACAGCCCTGCACAAACAGGACATACCGCACGCCGGGGCCATCGACAAGGCCGAACGTTTCGACCGAATGGATGCGGCCGGTGATGGGGGTGTTTTGCTCCATGGAATGTTACCTCTTTTGCGGTTGGTGTTGAGTTTGGGATGTGACAGGGTCGGGTGACCCCGCCCTACTGGGGTATACGCATTTTTCAACGTGTGACTGGGCTGGAGTCCTGCGTTTTCTCCCCTATTATACCACGCATTTGCCCAAAAAGCCCGCGGCCGCAAAACGCAGCCGCGGGCCTTGTATGCTAGTCGACAGTCACGCCGCAGCAATTACATCTTCTTGTGGCAGGTACGAGCAATAACGTCCATCTGCTGTTCGCGGGTCAGGTCAATGAACTTGACGGCATAGCCGGAAACACGGATGGTGAAGTTGGCGTACTCTTCCTTCTCCGGGTGCTCCATGGCGTCGATCAGCTTTTCAGTGCCAAAGACGTTGACGTTCAGGTGGTGGGCGCCCTGGTCAAAGTAGCCGTCCATAACCTGGACCAGGTTCTCAACGCGCTCGCCCTCGCTGTGGCCCAGAGCGTCGGGGTTGATGGTCTGGGTGTTGGAGATGCCGTCCAGTGCCCAGTGGTAGGGCAGCTTGGCAACGCTGTTCAGGCTGGCCAGCAGGCCGTTCTGCTCTGCGCCGTAAGCCGGGTTTGCACCGGGGGCAAACGGGGTAAAGGCTGCGCGGCCATCCGGCATTGCGCCGGTTGCCTTACCGTATACCACATTGGAGGTGATGGTCAGGATAGAGGTGGTAGCCTCGGAGTTGCGGTAGGTGTGGCGGCGCTTGATCTTCTCCAGGAAGGTGCGCAGCAGCCAGACAGCGATATCATCGGCACGGTCGTCATCGTTGCCGTAACGGGGGAATTCGCCCTCGATCTCGTAATCGGTGACCAGACCGGTCTCGTCACGCACGCACTTGACCTTGGCGTACTTGATTGCGCTCAGGGAGTCAACTACATGGCTGAAGCCGGCAATACCGGTGGCAAAGGTGCGGCGCACATCGGTATCGATCAGGGCCATTTCAGCCGCCTCATAGTAGTACTTGTCATGCATGTACTGGATCAGGTTCAGCACATTGACGTACAGGCCTGCCAGCCAATCCATCATAACGTCATACCTGGCAATAACTTCGTCATAATCCAGGTACTCTGCAGTGATGGGGGCATAGTGAGGGCCAATCTGCTCATGCAGCTTTTCGTCCATACCGCCGTTGATGGCATACAGCAGGCACTTGCCCAGGTTGGCACGTGCGCCGAAGAACTGCATCTCCTTGCCGGTCTGGGTTGCGGAAACGCAGCAGCAGATGGAGTAGTCGTCGCCCCAGACAGGCTTCATCACATCGTCGTTCTCGTACTGGACGGAGGAAGTCTTGATAGAGATCTTGGAGGCGTAATCCTTAAAGGTCTTGGGCAGAGCAGAGGAGTACAGAACGGTCAGGTTCGGCTCCGGTGCGGGGCCCATGTTTTCCAGGGTATGCAGGAAGCGGAAGTCGGTCTTGGTGACCATGGAGCGGCCATCCATGCCGATGCCGCCAACTTCCAGGGTAGCCCACACGGGGTCGCCGCTGAACAGCTGGTTGTAGCTGGGGATACGGGCAAACTTGACCATGCGGAACTTCATGGTCAGGTGGTCGATCAGCTCCTGGGCCTCGGTCTCGGTCAGGATGCCCTTATCCAGGTCGCGCTGGATGTAGATATCCAGGAAGGTGGAGATACGGCCAACGCTCATGGCAGCGCCGTTCTGGGTCTTGATGGCAGCCAGATAGCCAAAGTACAGCCACTGCACAGCCTCCTTGGCGTTGGCAGCGGGCAGGGAGATATCATAGCCGTAAGCAGCGGCCATGGCCTTCATATCGTTCAGGGCGCGGATCTGCAGGGCGATCTCTTCGCGCAGACGGATGACGTCATCGGTCATGGTGCCGTCACCGCAGTTGGCAAAGTCGTTCTGCTTTTCTTTGATCAGGTAGTCAATGCCGTACAGGGCAACGCGGCGGTAGTCGCCAACGATGCGGCCGCGGCCATAGGTATCGGGCAGGCCGGTCACAATGTGGCTGTGGCGTGCCTTTTTCATCTCCGGGGTGTAGGCATCAAACACAGCGGTGTTGTGGGTGCGGGCATACTTGGTAAAGATTTCGTGCAGCTTCGGGGACGGAGTATAGCCATAGGTGGTGCAGGCCTGTTCTGCCATCTTGATGCCGCCATAGGGCATGAAGGCGCGCTTGAGGGGCTTATCGGTCTGCAGGCCGACGACTTTTTCCAGATCCTTCAGGTCCTCGCTGATATAGCCGGGGCCGTAAGCGGTCATGCCGGAAACCACTTCAGTCTCCATATCCAGAACGCCGCCCTTGGCGCGCTCTTCCTTCTGCAGAACCTGCAGAGCACCCCAAAGCTTATCGGTTGCTTCGGTGGGGCCGGCAAGGAAGCTTTCATCGCCGGAGTAGGGGCGGTAGTTCTTCTGGATAAAATCGCGGGTGTTGACTTCTTCTTTCCAGATGCGGCCCTGGAAGCCTTCCCACTGTACAAAATCTGTCATCGGTTACCTCCTGTTGTAAACCAAATACGCTGTTCTATTAGTTAGGTTGTTCTAACCAGCTATTGAAAATCTTGTCCTTTTCCAGCTGGCGGGCGGGCAGCTTTTCTGCGTTGCCCACGGTTCCAGCCCAAAAGGACGCCATTGACCAGCCCGTATCCGGGCCACAATCATTCTACCATATGTCCTTACAAAAAGCAACAACTACACCAAAAATTGTGTTGGAAACTTTTGCATTGCTTTTTGTGCATGGCATTTGCCGCACATGTCGGTGGCTTCCCGTGGCGAACGGTGCAGGTATAATTTTGTCTTTTGTGGTTAGGTCGCGCTAACGCAGAAAGCACTTTCAAAAGTCGGGGTTTTCATACCGGCTCTGCCGGGTTGTTGGTTCAGCATACCCTGCAGAGTGCCTTTAGTATACCAACCCGCATCGGGGCCGTCTGTTGCCAAGGCAACAACCCAAAAATTTGCAAAAAAAAGCCCCCGCACCGGAAGCTGCTCCGGTGGGGGGCGTTGGAGAGGGAGAGATCAGGTTTTGGGTTCCGCCGCTTTTTCTGCGTCTTCCGATTTTTCTGTTTCATCGGGTTCTACAGAGGGTTCTTCCGGCAGGCGGCCATACAGCTCCATAGCGTCATGCAGCTTTTGGGCCAGCTCCGGGGTAAAGGCGCCGGGCAGGGCGCGCCAGCACCAGTTACCGCCCAAGGTGGCGGGGGTGTTCATCCTGGCTTCATGCCCAAGGCCCAGCACATCCTGGGCCTGCACCACGGCCAGATCCGCCACGCTGGACCAGATGCCGCGCATCATGCCCCAGTTCATACCTTCCTCTTTGGTCAGATTCAGGTACTGGATGGCGCGCTCAATATCGTCCGGCAGAGCGGTTCCAAACCAGCCGTCCACCGGCTCATTATCATGGGTGCCAGTGTAAGCAATGCAGTTGGTGGGGTAGCTGTGGGGGCGGTAGTCACCGCCGTCACGGCTGTCAAAGGCAAATTCCAGCACTTTCATGCCGGGGTAGGCGCATTCTTTCAGCAGAGCGCGCACATCGTCGGTCAAAAAGCCCAAGTCCTCAGCAATAATGCGGGGGCTGCCCAGCTCTTTTTTGACGGTAGCAAAGAGGGCATAGCCCGGCCCAGTGCGCCAGCGGCCGTTTTCGGCGGTCTTATCACCATAGGGGATGGCATAATACCCCGCAAAGCCGCGGAAATGGTCAATGCGCAACACATCATAAATTCCGCACAGGTGGCGGATGCGGCGCACCCACCAGGCATAGCCGTTGGCAGCCATAGCGTCCCAGTCAAACAGCGGGTTGCCCCATAGCTGACCGGTGGCGGAGAAGCCATCCGGCGGGCAGCCGGCCACCTCGGTGGGGACCAGGTTTTCGTCCAGCTGGAACTCCTGCGGGCAGGACCAGACATCCACGCTGTCCTCCGCCACATAGATCGGCAGGTCGCCGATAATCTCAATGCCCTGCGCGTTGGCATAGGCTTTCAGGTCATGCCACTGGGTATAGAACAGGTACTGCACAGCCTGCCAGAAGTCAATATCCGCCGCATATTTGGCGCGGGCCGCGGCCAAGGTCTCCGGTTCGCGGCGGCGCAGCGGTTCTTCCCACTGCTGCCAGCAGACCCCGTTATGGGCATCTTTCAGGGCCATGAACAGGGCATAGTCCGGCAGCCAGAACGCGTTTTTCGCCAAAAAATCGGCGTAATCCGCCGGGGGCGCTGCCAACAGGCGGGCACAAGCTTTGTGCAGCACCTCATAACGCTTTTGGTACAATGCTCCGTAATTGACACAGCCAGGGGTGCTTTCCCAGTCGATAGATTCATATTCTTCCGGCTGGAGGAGGCCCGCTTTGGCCAGCAGGTCCAGGTCAATAAAATACGGATTGCCCGCAAAGGTAGAAAAAGACTGGTAAGGGCTGTCGCCATAGCTGGTAGGGCAAACCGGAAGGATCTGCCAGTAAGCCTGACCGGCTTTGACTAGGAAATCCACAAAATCTTTTGCTGCCGCGCCCATGGTGCCGATGCCATGGGGGGAGGGCAGGCTGGAAATATGCAGCAGAATGCCGCTTGCTCTCATCAGGGAAACCTCTTTTCTTTATGGCAATACCGCATAATTCTAAGTGCCGATACGGCGAGCGAGGTGCGGCAG
>OGYM01002701.1_pt1 | contig 11295 bp, 9 predicted proteins | sample 1576491 | NCBI WGS metagenome assembly OGYM01 (sample SAMEA3541515, study PRJEB24748) | human gut metagenome | biome: human gut; feature: human-associated habitat; material: faeces | place: China | collected 2012 | reverse complement strand
TCCCCATATCTGTTTTGATAACCTGAAATGAATCCACTATGAATAATGTAGGTTAAGTTGGAGTCGGTCAGTACTTCCTAAAAAGTATCGTAGTACTGCCGCGGAAGTACTCCAGTACTTGCTTGGAAGTACTACAGTACTTCTTAAGGAGTACTGAGATTGAGTAATTTGTTGTAAACTAATTACTTAGTTTATGTAAACCGTCCTGAAGTACTTTTCAAACAATTCTTTCGCTTCATCTAATTGCGCTTGCGTGTTGAGTTGTACATCTTTCAGCTGGTAGTCCATTTTCATGGCTTCATATTTATGTACACCTAGAGTGTGATAGGGAAGTATCTCAACCCGTTCAATCATGCGATAGTCTTTGAAATGCTCGCCGAGTGCTTCTATGTCTTCTTTAAAGTAGCTGTACTTTTGTACCAGTACATAACGCAGCCAGAACGGTTTCTGGTTTTCTTCAAGCCAGGCTGCAGTTTTCAGGGTTTGTGCATTACTTCTGGAGGTGAGTGCTTTATGACGTTCGTCATTGAACTCTTTTACGTCAAGTAGTACGAGGTCTGCCAGCGAAAGCAACTCCTTTACATCTTCGTTCCAGATTCCGCCATTTGTATCTATGCAGATATGAATGCCCGCTTCTTTCAGCATGCGGAATAAAGGAACCAAGGCTTTTGCCTGAAAGGTCGGTTCTCCTCCACTGAAAGTAATGCCTCCTTTCTTCCCGAAAAAAGGTTTTTGGCTTACAGCCATCTTGAGAATCTCTTCAGGAGCAGTTTCTTTACTTTCACCTTTGGCATCAATAGTATCGGGATTGGCACAATAAAGGCATCGGAAATTACAGCCTTGCAAGAAAACAACGAGACGTATTCCCGGACCGTCGTATGTGCCTAATGATTCGTATGAATGTACTCTAATCATGATAGGATAAAAAATAATAGACACAAACTACCGGACTGAAAATCCGGGTAGCTTGTGTCCAGTTAAAATTATATACTCTTTATGCAAGAATTACATGCGTTCGTGGAAGCTGCGTGAAATTACTTCCAGCTGATGCTCACGGCTCAGTTTGATGAAGTTCACCGCATAACCAGATACACGAATTGTCAGCTGAGGATATTTTTCCGGATGCTCCATGGCATCTTCTAGCATTTCCCGGTTCAATACGTTTACGTTCAGGTGATGCGCACCTTTCACGAAGTAACCGTCCATCATCGTTACTAGGTTCTCGATACGGTTTTCCATATCTACTCCCAAAGATTTCGGTACGATAGAGAAGGTATTACTGATACCGTCCTGTGAGTCACGGTAGCGCAATTTAGCTACAGAACTCAGAGAAGCAATGGCACCGTTCTTGTCGCGCCCGTGCATCGGGTTAGCTCCAGGAGCAAATGCTACACCTTTGGCACGGCCGTCTGGAGTGGCACCTGTTTTCTTACCATACATCACATTTGAAGTAATGGTCAGGATAGACAAGGTCGGTTTGGCATTCTTGTAAACCGGCAATTTCTTCAATTCTTCGTCGAAGTAGTAAATCAAGTCTACTGCCAGGTGGTCTACGCGGTCATCGTCATTTCCGAAGCAGGGGAATTCACCTTCGATGTCGAATCCTTCTGTCAGTCCGATGTCGTTACGACGAGCTGTTACCTTTGCATACTTGATGGCAGAAAGTGAATCCACAGCGATAGACATACCTGCTACACCGTAAGCCAGGTTGATAACCGGGTCAGTATCTACGAAAGCCATCTGAGCCTTTTCGTAATAATACTTGTCGTGCATGTAGTGGATGATGTTCATGGCTTCGTTGTACACGCGTGCCATTTCTTTCAGTACTTTCTTATAGTTGGCAAGCACTTCTTCAAAGTTCAATACATCACCGCTCAATGCCGGAATGTCCTTTACCATCAGTGTGCCGGTGTTTTCACAGCGTCCGCCGTTGATAGCCAGCAGCAATGCCTTAGCCAGGTTACAGCGTGCACCGAAGAACTGGATGTGACGGCCGATGTCCTGATAAGATACACAGCAAGCGATACCGTAGTCGTCAGAGTTACGTACTTCACGCATCAGGTCGTCGTTCTCGTACTGGATAGAAGATGTATCGATAGAAACCTGTGCACAGAAGTTCTTGAAACCTTCCGGCAGTTCCGGGCTCCACAGCACGGTCAAGTTAGGTTCTGGTGAAGGACCGAGGTTGTACAATGTCTGCAAGAAACGGAATGAAGTCTTGGTTACTTTTGTACGTCCGTCGTTGAAGCGTCCACCGATGGATTCTGTAACCCATGTCGGATCACCGGCAAAGATGTCAGTATAAGCCTGCATACGCAAGTGGCGTACCATACGCAGTTTGATGACAAACTGGTCAATCAATTCCTGAGCGTGTGCTTCATCAATCAGGCCATGAGCCATATCGTATTCAATATAGATATCCAGGAAAGACGATACGTTACCCAATGACATGGCAGCACCATCCTGTTCTTTTACAGCAGCCAGGTAAGCCATATATACCCACTGAACAGCTTCCTGCGCATTGTGAGCCGGACGTCCCAGTTCAAGACCGTATTGCTCTCCCATGACCTTGATTTCCTTCAGGGCCTTGATCTGCTCAGCTACTTCTTCGCGAAGGCGGATACGGGCATCGGTCATTGGGCCTGTCAGATGACGTAAATCATTCTGTTTAGCTTCAATCAGTCTGTCCAGACCGTACAGTGCCAGACGACGGTAGTCACCGATGATTCGTCCACGTGCATAGTTGTCAGGAAGTCCTGTCAAGAAACCAAGTGAGCGAAAAGAACGGATTTCTTCTGTGTATGCATCGAAAACCCCATCGTTATGAGTTTTGCGATAATGAGTGAAAATATCTTTAACCTTCGGGTCAACTTCTACTCCGTTTTCACGGCAAGCTTTTTCTACTACCTTGATACCTCCAAAAGGTTTGATTGCGCGGCGCAACACTTCGTCAGTCTGCAAGCCGACAATAACTTCGTTTTCCTTATCAATATATCCCGGTGCGAAAGAAGTGATGGTTGATACTGTGGACGGATCGAGCGAGCGTACACCATTGTTTGCACGTTCTTCAGCCAAAGCTTCCAAACATTTGTTCCAAACAGCTTTTGTACGTTCAGTTGGACCGACCAGGAATGAAGCGTCGCCCTCGTAAGGCGTAATGTTTGTCTTTACGAAATCGGTGACGTTGATTTCATGGTTCCAACGGCCTTCTTTAAAATTCATTGCCATAAATTTGAAATATTAAAAAGTTATGTAAATGTGGTTCTCTAAACCGAGTGCAAAGGTAGTGAAAAACCTTGTGTTGTACAATACCTATTTTGTGGTATATTATTATTTTGCATTAATTACAAAGTAGTATAGGCTATAGAAACAGGTTATTGGAAAGGTGTGTTTGCGAAAAAATCTTTGCAAAAGTTTGCACAACTCAAAAAGTCGCTCTATCTTTGCACCGCATTTGAGAGAAGATGCGTTCCCAAAGAAGATTGGAAGTTTGGGTGAGTGGCTGAAACCAGCAGTTTGCTAAACTGCCGTACGGGTAACCGTACCGGGGGTTCGAATCCCCCAGCTTCCGCTTTCTGATAGAACTCCGCCAATTGGCGGAGTTTTTTTGTACCCTTTTGTATATTCTTTTTGGTTCTGTTTTGTTGTAGCGTCACACTTTTGTAGAAAAAGAATCTTCTTCAAAAAAGCTTGGATGTAACGCATGTTGTCATACCTTTAAACTGTAACTTCTTTATTTTATTGTTAGAATGTGTATGTCTATGTGAAGCCTCTCTGATTCCTTGCTTGTTTTTTAACTTATGCGGTATTAATAATATTTAATTTTGTTCATTTTTCTATATATAAAGAGTGGATTAATTAAAATATATCTATATTTGCACTATGAATAATTTTATAAATGTAAACCTTAATGTAATATCTATGAAAATTAGCCATGGATATTTTTAAAATATTTAATTGGCGCCTTGTTGACTTCTCGTCTTTTTTTGAATAATAAATTCTAATTCTAAGTTATATCATTAATCTAATTAATTTATGAGAATTGGTAGGTTTTCACAAATGTTTTTATTGTTGGTTGTTTCCGGATGGGGAACTGTATGGGCTGCTCCTGAAAAGTCAGTGGATGCATCTATACTACAACAGTCTGCTAAAATTACCACTCAAGGTACAGTTGTTGACGCTCAAGGTGAGCCTTTGATAGGTGTAAGTATTCTTGAAGTTGGTACTACAAATGGTACGATTACGGATATTGATGGTAAGTTTACTTTACAAGTAACTTCTGGAGCTACACTTGAATTGTCTTATATAGGTTATAAGACACAACAGTTAAAAGCTGTATCAGATCTTGGAACTATTCAAATGTCTGATGATACCGAGGTCCTTCAGGAAGTAGTGGTGACTGCTTTGGGTATCAAGCGTGAAAAGAAAGCTTTGGGTTATGCCATTCAGGAAGTCAAAGGAGAATCTTTGGTTGAAGCCCGTGAAACAAACCTCGCTAATGCTTTGTCTGGTAAGATTTCGGGTGTACAGGTTATTCGTTCTAGTAATGGACCTGGTGGATCTTCAAAAATTCAGTTGCGTGGTGCAAACTCTGTGACAGGTACAAATCAGCCGTTGATTGTGGTTGATGGTGTTCCTATGGATAACTTTACCGGTGCAGATAATGCGGACTTTTATAATCCGTCTTTGGATATGGGTAATGGTCTTTCAGATATTAATCCGGAAGATATTGAATCAATGTCCGTTTTGAAAGGTGCTTCTGCTGCCGCACTTTATGGATCTCGTGCAGGTAATGGTGTTATTTTGATTACAACAAAAAAAGGTACTAAACGTGAAGGTTTAGGTATTACCATTTCTGGATCAGTTTCTGCAGAAACGATTTTCATGAATCCTAAGATGCAGAAATCATTTGGTCAAGGTGATAATGGTGCATATAATACAGAAACATCCAATAGCTGGGGACCTGCTATGGGAAGTGAATATACCTTCAACGGACAAAAACGCGTGATGCAGTATTATGATAACGTAGACGCATTTTTCAAGACTGGTCTTAATTTGACGGAAAGTATCTCTTTCTCTCAGCAGTATGATAAGACATCTATCTATGCGTCTTTGAACCGAATGGATGATTCAAGCAAGATTCCTGGAGCTACATTGGATCGTACAAACTTGACTTTGCGTGCTTTTTATACATTTGGTAAGGATGATCGCTGGAGTTTGGATGCAAAGGTACAGTATATCAATACGAATGCAGATAACCGACCAATGACAGGTTCAAACGATCAGAATATGTTCCGCACTATTTACCAGTTGCCTTCTTCAATGGATATTCGTGATTATAGCAATCCTTTGACTGATGAAGGTAAAATTAATTGGTATAATAATAGTGGAATGAACCCTTATTGGGCTGAACTGTATAATACGAACCATGATACTCGTAACCGTTTTTTGATGAATGCTTCTTTGAAGTATAAATTTACAGATTGGTTGAATGCGGAAATCAAAGCGGGTAGCGATATGTATAATACAGAAAGCAATAACAAACTATATGCTGGAAGTAATCGTAATAATGGTAACAGCCAATATAGCTTGGAAGAAAAGAAGTTTTATGAAAATAACTTCAGCTTTTTGATTAGCGCTCAGAAAGACCATTTGATTGATAAGTTTGGTGGTACAATGACTTTTGGTGGAAACTTGATGGAAAGAAAAACCACCGGCTTAAAAGGTGATGCAACCAAACTTACAGTTCCAAACTTGTTTAACTTGTTGAATAGTAGTAAGAATGACCGTAACTTTAAGGAAACTTACAATCACAAGAAAATTAATTCATTGTATGGTACATTGGGTATTAACTATGATGGATGGGTATTCTTGGATGCAACTTTCCGTAATGACTGGTCTTCAGCTTTGAGTAAGGAAAATCGTTCTTTCTTCTATCCATCAATTTCAGCTTCTTGGATTATCAGTGATATGGTTGGAAAAATGGATAAGATGATGCCGTCATGGTTTACTTATGCTAAAGTACGTGCTTCTTTTGCTCAAGTAGGTAATGATATGGATGCGTATCAGTTGTATAATTATTATGAAATATCTTCCGACCCTAATGGTAATACAACAGGTAAGCCTCTTGAAACTTATTATGATTCAACAGTGCAAAGTGAGTTGATTTCTTCATGGGAAGCCGGCTTGGAATTGAAATTCTTCAACAATCGTTTAGGATTTGATGTGGCATGGTATAAATCAAATGCAAAGCGTCAGTTGATGAATATTCCGATGGATAATATGTCTGGATACAAATCTCGTAAGATTAATGCAGGTAATATTCAGAATACAGGTATTGAGTTGATGATTAATGCACGTCCTATTGAAACAAATGATTTTAGCTGGGATACTCAGTTCAACTTCTCTAAGAATAATAACAAGGTTATTGAATTAGCTCCTGGAGTTGATAAATATGAATTAGGTGGTGCCGCTGAATTAAAAGTTTACGCTGTGCAGGGTGGTAACTATGGTGAGATTTGGGGTACCAAGTTTATGCGTGTAACGGATGAAAATAGTCCGTATTATGGTAAGTTATTATTAAATAAAGCTGGTTTGCCTCAGTCTACAGGGGTTTCTGAGAAGATTGGTGATCAGCAGGCCGACTGTATGTTAGGTTGGAATAACAGCTTTAGATATAAGAACTTTGCTTTGAGCTTCCAGATTGACGGACGTTTAGGCGGTGATATTTATTCTTATACTAATTATGCATTACAGATTGCCGGCCGTGCAGAATGTACAGCACCGGGGGGAATGCGTGAGAATTTTGTAGTGGATGGTGTAATTGCCCAGCAAGATGGAACATACGCTCCTAGTACAATAAAGGTTTCTCAGCAGGATTATTGGCAGGCTATAGGTACAGGTAATACTGGTATTGGAGAAGCAAATATTTATGATGCAACCAATATTCGTTTGCGTAATATTGCGTTGAACTATTCATTCCCATCATCTATGTTAAAGAAGACTATTTTCCAGCAATTGAAATTAGGTTTCTCTGTGAATAACGTATGGATGATTTACAGTGATATGAATGGCATAGATCCTGAAGCTGTGTTTATCACAAATACCAATGCTACAGGTTTTGAGAACTGTGCATCTCCTACATCACGTTCTTATTTATTTAACGTTACTCTTGGTTTCTAATCAAAAAAAAGAATTTTAAATGAAAGCGATTGATAAATTATTTTTAGGGTTAAGCCTATTCAGTTTAGGATTAACTTCTTGCTCTGATTTTGATGAGGTGAATACAGACCCTTCTAAGACACAATTAGGATCTGTTAAATCCTACTTTGCCTTGAATCAGTCTTTTAGCAAGATTCAGATGGACCCTAGTACAGGTGAACGTGTATACGTTTATAACTGGGGAGAAGGTGCTCGTTTTCTTACAGAGAAGAAACATCTGTCTATTGGTAATTATGATGATGATTATATCAGCTCTTTTTACTATCCAGCAATTGCATTTTCTATAAATAATGCGACACTGGCTGTTCAAATAGCTGAAACTCATCCGGATGAGGTGGTCGATCAGAAATTTTATCCGAATATGAAGCAGTTTGCTCGCATTTGGCGTGCATATTTGTTAGCACAGTTTGCTGATAGTTTTGGTCCTTGTGCTTTACCTCAAGATTTGACGGGGGGATTGAATCCTGTATATAGCAGCGAGAAGGATACATACAATTATATATTGGATGAATTAGCTGATGCGGTAAAAGCGATAGATGTATCTGTTGAACCAACAGAAGATCAGGCAAAATGTGACCCTTATTTTGGGTACGATGCCACAAAATGGGTGAAATATGCCAATTCATTGCGAATGCGTTTGTCTATGCGTTTGAGCAATCTGAAAGATAGGGATCCTGAAATGTATGCTAAAGCTGTAGCTCAGTTTAAGGATGCAGCTGCTGATTTGAGTAAGACAATCAGTGAAGATGCGGATATTATGGAAATTGTGCAGAATAATGGATGGGATGATTATTCTGGTCCGTATACCCGCTCTTATAATCAGCATTGTTTGTCTGGTACTTTGGCTAATTTGATGACTAACTTAGGAGGAATTTCTATTCAAGAACAACGCCCTGATATTGCAGCAAGTTACATAAAAGATGCTGATTATTTAGGAAAGCGTTTTGAGAAGCATTTTGTATTGAATACTGATAATCCGACTAAAGGATATTGGATGGACGGACTTCCTGAAAACTTGGATCCTCGTGCATTGAAATTATATTATTTACCTTATGATTCAAATGCAGATAATACGATTGATATAGGTTCTGAAGTGAAAAAATATAAAGGTACTTTTGGGCTTATTTCTTTTGAAGACGAGACAGATACCATAAAGATAGATGGTACGTATTCTTGGAATGGTATACCTGCTGGTACAACAACTAGTTTTTCGCCTTCTATGTCTAAGAACGAGTTGCCTAATAGTAGTAGTGCACGTTTGAATAATTATCCTATATTGGGTTCTCAGGCTAGAGATGCAAAGGAAAAGATGGTTTACTTCGGTCCATGGGAAACTTATTTCCTTGTTGCTGAGGCCTTGGAACGTCAGTGGGTTACACCGGGTGAAGTTGGTGGTCTTACTGCAGAAAATGCTTATAATAAAGCTGTTAAATTGAGCTTTATTCATTTTGGCGTTTCTCAGTATTACGATGATTATATTAGTTCGAGAGAGTATAATCGCGTAGGTACTTCTGTGGCATATAATCATACAGATCCTGCTTCTTCTGTGACAATGAAGTATGTTGATGGTTATACAGATCAGGAAGGAACTGTTCAATATCAGTATCCAGATGGAACTCGTACATTGTATGGTAATCAGTTGAATGATCATTTATCAAAAATATTTACTCAAAAATACATTGCTCAATTGCCATATTTGGTGCAAGAGTGTTGGTCTGATTATCGTCGTGTAGGCTTGCCATTCTTTGACATTATAGCAAATGAAAAAATGATGACAGGCACTGATATGACTGAGTGGGATCCGGAATCATGGAAATCTGGACAGAAATGGCAGTATTATCCGCAGCGTATGAGATACCCGACTACGCTTGATAATGCAAATCCAACGGAATATAAGCACGCATTGGAATTATTAGGTGGTGCTAATACTACGATGGTTCCATTGTGGTGGTCATTGGCGTATAGTCAGAAATAATATTTAAAAGAATAGCCTGACAACCTGTTTGCAGATATAATCTGCGTAAGAAATGGTTGTTAGGCTATTTTTTTGTGTATACAAATCTATTTTTTATATAAATAAAGAATGCAGTAATTGGTTGTTATGAAGAAACGATTATTTGTAGCATTGTTATCTTTGAGCATTGTCACTTCTACTATCGGACAAGTGTCGGAAAAATCACCACAAGACGTTCAGAAAGAAAAAAGGATGGAGTGGTTCTCAAATGCCAAGTTGGGTATTTTTATTCATTGGGGCATTTATTCGGTGAAGGGGGTTTCCGAAAGCTGGTCTTTCTTCAATAAATACCTGCCGTATGAGGAATACATGAGCCAGAAGGATGGATTTACTGCTTCGAAGTATGATCCTAAGGCTTGGGTGGACTTGATAAAAGAGAGTGGAGCCCGTTATACGGTGATTACGACGAAACACCATGATGGAATGGCTTTATGGGATACAAAGGCGGGTGAGCTGAGTACGGTAAAATGTACGCCGGCTAAAAGGGATTTGATCAGTCCTTTTGTAAAAGAAGTCCGCAAGCAGGGACTGAAGTTGGGATTCTATTATTCCTTACTGGACTGGTCGCATCCTGATTATCCGAACATGACACGTACGGAAGTGCGTTATACGAATGACTCCGTGCGCTGGAAACGTTTCGTGAATTTTAATATGGCACAATTGGCGGAGTTGAACAAGACTTGGAAGCCGGACTTGTATTGGTTTGATGGTGACTGGGAGCAGACTGCGGAGGCATGGAACTCTAAAGGAATTGTGGATTTGTTGCGCTCGGACAATAAGAATGTAATTATCAACTCGCGTATCCAGGGATATGGAGATTATGCTACGCCGGAGCAGGGAGTTCCTATTGTACGTCCGGAAGATAAATATTGGGAGTTGTGTATGACGATGAATGATTCGTGGGGCTATCAGCATACGGATACCAACTATAAGTCTCCTTATATCTTATTGCGGACTTTTGTGGATTGCCTGAGTATGGGAGGAAATCTGTTGCTGGACATCGGTCCGAAAGAGGACGGTACGATTCCGGAAGAGCAGGTAGCTATCTTGAAAGAGTTCGGACGTTGGACGAAAAAGCATAAGGAGGCGATTTATGATACGCGTGCCGGTATCCCGACAGAACACTTCCAGGGATATACAACACTGAATAAAGGGGGAGATATTTTGTATCTTTATTTACCTTATAAGCCTAATGGCCCCATTGAAGTGAAAGGGCTGATGAATAAAGTCAACCGGGTATGGGTGGTAGGCAATGGTTCTATGTTGTCTTATAAGGTGTATAATAAGAACTATTGGAGTGAAGTGCCTGGTAATCTTTATATTGATGTGCCCAATCATGTGCTTGATTCACAAATTACGGTAATTGCCGTATTGCTGGACGGACCGGTCAAATTGTATCGGGGAGCGGGACAGGTTATTGAAAGTAATTAATGAAAAAAATCGATTATGAGAAAACAATTGATAGGTAGTTTGTTTGCATTTGCAATGGCAGGACAGCTCTGGGGGCAGCGTAATTTTTGGTTCGATCGAGTTATATTTTATTGTTTGTGAACGTTGTCATACACTGTGCATATGTTTAACCATTGAAATTATGCTTATGAGAAGTTGCAAGATGCTGACCGGGCCGTTTATGCATTGGATGGTCTGGAATGGAATGATGTTATTATCGGTTGTGTCGCTCCGGGCATCCGTATCTTCGGAAGGTGCGATGTCCCGGACAATTTCTCCGGAAGTTGTTTGGTTCGATCCGGTCATTTACGTGGACGGGGCCGAGGTGAAGGAAGGGATGCAGGGCCTGAATCCCGATTCTGTTTTATCGGTGCATATTTCGTCAGCAGGGGATACTTTGTATGTCACCTCGCTGTCCGGAGTTGATTACGGCGGCCGTTGGATCGCACCGGATCAGGCGCTGCGGCACAAAAAGGCTAAGCGTTATTTGATCGACTGGCAGCCTGCGGATAAAAAGCAGGTGAAACAGTTGCCCCTCGATGCGATCAAGAGCGCGCACAATATATCAAAGATGTAGCAGCCAAGTTTGGCGTTCACTTTACGGTAGTGAA
>OGYM01002699.1_pt1 | contig 11302 bp, 13 predicted proteins | sample 1576491 | NCBI WGS metagenome assembly OGYM01 (sample SAMEA3541515, study PRJEB24748) | human gut metagenome | biome: human gut; feature: human-associated habitat; material: faeces | place: China | collected 2012 | reverse complement strand
TGCTTTTTTTATGCAGGAGGTTTTATGAGAACAGGGCTTACCAAAAAGCAAAAGATAACTGTGATCTATTTTGACGAGTATAGCCGCATCATTGAGGTGCAGACCCACAACACCGATCTCAAAAAGCGGCTGGCAGCATTTGCGGCAAAGTACCCGCAATGCTGCCGCCAGACCGACGATGACGAGCAAGGCGGGCTGACCTTTGAAATTGAGAAAGGGCGGTTGAGCTTTCGGCTGACTGCGCCGTATAGCGAGGAACGCCGCAGGGCGGCGAGTGAACAGGCAAAGCAGAACGGTGTTCATGGATATAATTTTTAAAGTTTTTGCTCAGCCTCACATTTTCCACCAATAAAGCTCTTTAATTTTCCGATTCTCTGATTGCGTCCACAAAAGCTGTGATTACATTGGAATACTGTCTTGCACTGGTAACACGCAGTATTCCATTATCATTTTTCAAAGCATCAACTAAAGCACATACGCTGTCATTCAACGTATTCAAAAATGAAACCTCGTCAGGAGTCAATGGTTCACCATTTTGATTTGCTTCAACCATTACGCGGATTCTCTCTTGGCAGTGCACTAAAATGGACTCGAAGTCCTCAAATCCCATAATTTCTGATTCTGCAATTCTCTTTGTCTCTAACGCCGTATTTTTAAATGAAGCGAACTGCTTCTTTTCCATATCCAGTTCAATTTCAACATCAATGCTCTTTTTATCTGTAACATCTCGGATAGAAGATGAGAGCAGAGTTGCTTCTTTAATGAGCGGTGTCAAGTAAATGTCAATCTGCTCTTTCTGATTGTGAATATGGGATAAGTAAATTGTAACGACTAATATACTAATTGCGACTACAATACTGCCAATTAGAACGCTGCGTTTGATTTTCATATTGTATCCTCGCTTCCTTAGAATTCAGAGTCCCCATGCTCTTTCCTCAAACAAATAATATCATAAGATCTGTGAGCAATTCCACTATAATTTTACTAAGATAGAAAAAGCATGAAATTCTCTGACATATCCACATAACCAGCACTTCGCATGAAGTTACTCGTTGAAATATAGGAAGGCCACATGATATAATTAAATAACTGACACAATAAATGGAGGAGGGTAATCAGATGAAAATCGCGTCTAAAGCAGCCTTAGGGCTTATCCTTGTAAGTATTTTATTTGTTGGCCTGCTTTATACTCGTAATGATATTGGCATAACAGCAGCCAAAATAGAATCAGATATTCGCAGTTCACAAAAAATACAAGATGATTGGATAACTGATGGAACCGTATCCAACACAATGGCAGCCTACATTTCTTATCCTCAAGATATGACTAACCATACATTTTCCATCTATGTTAACCGCCCTGGACTCTCCTTTGGATATTTCTTTCGAGGTGGTGGAAATCTTTCAGGAGTTGCAAGTGAAATTACAGAGTTCACGGTAGAGGGGTATGAAGAACGAGCGTTTATTTCTATGAATCAAGAACAAGTGGCTCAATTAAAAATAGATGATGGGAACTCAGTTCAAACAATCGACGTTGATAGCAGCAGTCCCTTTGCAATTGTTCTGCCTACAAATGCCGGCAATATTGCTTTTTATGACGTGAACGGGAAAACCGTGAAATACCGGAGTACGCAGTAATTTCCGTTTACCGCCAGTCCCATCAATGCGGCGAGCGCAGCAATGCCGCTATTTCGCACGCAGTCTGCCGCCGAGAAAACGTCACTCGCGCCTCACAACAGTAAGGCGCGGTTGCTGTCAGATCACGACTCGCAGGGATTCATGGCGAAGCCATGTACACCGCACCCACACTGCGCAGCGCGTGCAGTTCTTCAAGCTACAGACTGCCAATGTGCGGGGTCAAGGGGCAAGGCCCCTCGCGTTCTCTTGGGGGTCCAAGGGGGATATTCTCTCACGTGAGAGAATATCCCCCTTATCCGCAGCCCCACACGGTGTGGGGAAAAGCCGCAGCCTCTTCGGGCTGCTCCCCCTCCGCGCCATGCGCGGAAAAAGAGAGGACTTCTCTTTCGAGAAGCCCTCTCTTTTTACTTATTTTCTGCTGTGCAGAAGCAATTATTCCGCTTCCTGCATCGCCTTCGCGGCAGCGACAGCCTTCGCCTGTGCGTCGGCGGAACACTGCTCGTAGCGCACGAAGTGCATCACGAACGAGCCGCGGGACTGGGTCATGGAGCGCAGGTCAATGGCGTAGCTCATCAGCTCTGCCTCGGGGCACTCGGCCTCGATGACCTGCTCGCCGTTGCCGGTCGGGGTCATGCCCATGACGCGGCCGCGGCGCTTGTTGAGATCGCCGAGGATATCGCCCATGTACTGGTCGGGCACCGTGACCTTGAGCTCGCACACCGGCTCGAGCAGGACCGGGGACGCCTCGGGCATGGCCGCCTTGTAGGCGAGGTTCGCCGCGGTCTTGAACGCGATCTCGGACGAGTCGACCGGGTGATAGGAGCCATCATAAAGGACGGCTTTGAGGTTCACGACGGGATAACCCGCGAGCGGGCCGTGGACGCAGGCCTCGCGCAGACCCTTTTCGACCGCGGGGAAGAAGTTCTTGGGGACGCTGCCGCCGAAGACTTCCTCGGCAAAGACCATCTCTTCGCTCTCCTCGTTGGGCTCGAAGCGGATCCAAACGTCACCGAACTGGCCGCTGCCGCCGGTCTGCTTCTTATGACGGCCCTGCTTGGAGACCGTCTTGCGGATCTTTTCACGGTAGGGCACGCGCGGCGTGTCGAGCACGACCTCGACGCCGAAGCGGCTCTTGAGCTTGTTGACGAGCACGTCGATCTGGATGTCGCCCACGCCGGAGACGACCATCTGGTGCGTTTCGGCGTTGTTGACGACGCGGAAGGACGGATCTTCCTCGTTCAAGCGGTTGAGGCCCTGAGCCATCTTATCCTCCTGGCCGCGGGTCTTGGGCGCGATGGCGACGCTGTAGCAGGGCTCATCGAACGGGATGGGCTCGATCTTGACGACCTTGCGCGGCTCGCAGAGCGTGTCGCCGGTCTTGACCTTGTCCATCTTGGCGATGGCGCCGATGTCGCCGCAGGTGAGCTCCTTGACCTCGGTATACTTCTTGCCCTTGGGGATGTACAGGCGGCCGAGCTTCTCGGTCTCGCCGGTGCGGGCGTTGACCATGGGCATATCGGGCTTGATGGAGCCGGAGAGCACCTTGACGTAGGAATACTTGCCGTACTGGTCGGAAATGGTCTTGAAGACGAACGCGGTCGGCAGTGCGCCGGGCGCGACGACGAACTCGGAGGACTCGCCGTCCTCATTCTCGGCCATCAGGGCGCGGGCGTCCTGCGGCTGGGGAAGAAGCTCGACGATGGTATCCATCAGGATGCGCGTGCCCATGCCCTGAATGGCGGAGCCGCACACGACAGGGAAGAGGGACAGGTCCTTAACGCCCTGGCGCAGGCCATGGATCATCTCGGCATAGGTGAAGTCTTCACCGGCGAAGAACTTTTCCATAAATTCCTCGCTCGTCTCGGCGACGGACTCCTTGAGCGCGTCGTAGAGCTCATCGAGCACGGGCTTTTTGTTCTCAGGCACTTCGATCTCGACGCGGCCGCCGCCGGGGCCGAACTCGAACGCGCGCTTATGCAGCACGTCGATGATGCCGATGACCTTCTTGCTCTCGTCCCAGATGGGGGCGACGACGGGGGCGATGTTCTTGCCGAAGCGCTCGCGCAGCGTGTTGAACGCGGCGTTGTAGTCGGAGTTCTCCTCGTCGGTCTTGGAGATGTAGAGCAGACGGGGGAGAGAGTTCTTCTCGCAATATTTCCACGCCTTTTCCGCGCCGACGCTCATGCCGGCCTTGGCCGAGCAGACGATGACGGCGGCGTCGGCGGCCTGAACGGCCTCCGCGACCTCACCGGCGAAGTCAAAGCCGCCGGGAACGTCGAGCACGTTGATCTTGCAGCTATCATATTCCACAGGAGCCACGGCCAGCGAGATAGTCGTCTGACGGCGAATCTCCTCGGGATCGTAGTCACATACGGTGTTGCCGTCGGCGATCCTGCCGAGGCGGTCGGTGCCACCGGTCAAGAATAACATACGCTCGGCGAGGGTGGTTTTGCCGCTGCCGCTATGGCCAAGCAGCACAATATTGCGGATATCTTTTGCACTCATAGGGGTCAGTCTCCTTCCGAAATGTAAATCTCATCTTTTGTGAGATATTACTCAACGGAGAAAATCATACCATGATTTTTTTGTTATTTCAACCATGATTTTTCATATTTTTCCGTTTTCTTCGTCGGAAATGCTCAATAGCGGTCGCTGAGCAGGGCGTCGAGCAGAGCGCTGAGCGACCAGAGCAGCACAAAAACAAGGAGGGAAAGCGGCGTGAGCACACTGTACGCGCCGACAAATGTAAGATAAAACGCAAGGAGCGTCGGCCGCGGATGGCCGCGCCCATGCGCACGCCGACATACTGCAGATCGACGGTGCTGGCCTTGCCAACGTCGTCGGGCTTGCGCGGGATCTTTTGCGTGTGCTTGTGGTCCGGTGCGGCAGCGATGTCCGCGCCGTCGGAGATGATGTACAGGATGATCTGGATCACGCCAAGGATGATGCGGCCGAGGGGCGCAAAGCCAGAGACGGTGCTGATGTCGATGCCGACATTTTCACGCGTGCGATCCAGCGTGGACCGTACACAGTCGCCGATCGTGCCGGACGGATCCAGATGCAGCACCTGCGGGACGGTGCCCTGCATATCATCGTACAGCCACTGCACGCGCAGCTCCGTGGACGCGCAGTTTACATCGTAGTCGATCCATGCAAAAAAGCCGTCGACGCCGGGAAGCTCAGGGTGGTGTGCCTTGACATAGATGCAGGGGTACGGCAGGTGCAGCAGCAGGTCGACCGGCAGGACGTCGGTGTCCGCCATGTCCTCCGCCTGGGCAAAAAGCATCTCGGCCATGTCGTCGTCGACGGCGTAGATGATGCGGCTGCGACGCCACGCCCAGCAGGCCGTCAGCTCCGCCGACATGGCTGCGGCATCCAGGTCGCTTCGGCCGCGGGCGTAAGTAAGGTAGGTGTAGGCGGCGTTGATCGGCAGCGGGCAGTAGTCCGGCCACGAAAAGCCGTCCTCGCCGTTGGCGGTCGCGCAGCTGTCAAGCTGCCGATAGGCGTCCGGGCAGCTGCGCAGCCACTTGCGCAGCAGCGGCAGCGGGGTTTCGCGGTCACGCATCTGTATCGCCTCCTTTGACGGCCTTTCGCGCGCGTGTCTTACGGATCGCAAGCGCGTTGCGGGACACCGGCCAGTCGGCACGCGGGCCGTGCGGGTATGGCATGCTGGCAACGACAGCGCCGTATGTGATGCCAAGCATCTCCGCGATGTCCTGTGGCGGCATGCCGGCCGCGGACAGCTCGCGGATGCGCTCCACGCGGGGAGACGTGTACAGCCCCGCCGTGATCAGCACGCGGCGGACGGTCTGGTTGCTGATGTCAAGCGATTTTGCTGTGGCGCGCAGTGACTTTTTCTGCCGGTAGGTGGCCAGGATTTTGCTATACTGATCCATTGTATCGCCTCCCATCACAGTCCGCACTGCTTTGCAAGCAGTAGGCGCACATATGGCGGGCAGTCACGATCGCCGGAGACCCAGCGCTGCAGCGTGCGCAGCGGGACGGCAAAGCGCGCGGCGAAGTCCGTCTGTGATAGGCCGGCGTTCTGCACGATCTCGCGCACGGTGATGTGCGCATAGCGCCAGACATGTCGCAGCTCATCGGCCAGTGCCGGGAGATCTTCGGGCGCGACGCCCGGAAAGATGTCGGACAGCGCGACGTCGGACGCGAAGGCGTCCGGGTCGCTGTACTGCTGCGCCTCTCGGAATGCGTGATAAAACTGCTTGTCAGTCATGGTTTGCCTCCTTTGCTGCTGTTGCTTCGCGCCAGGCCGCAAGAGCCTTGGCATATCTTTTGAGTGCATCGGCATCATCGCCGCTGATGCGCACCTCGGCGCTGTCGACATAGATGCGGTATCCATACTCCGCCTTGCCGTAAATTTTGCCGTTCCAGCGGCCTTCCGGGTAGCAGCCCGGCTTGGTCGGCTCCGTGATGCCGGACGCCTCTGCGGCCGCTACGCGATCGCTCTTGGCGGCGGCCTGCTTGGCAAGATACTCCATGTCGATAAAACGGCTGTCGACTGCGGCACCGAGCTCCTTTGCGCGCTCGATCTCGCTGATGGCGTCCTCCTGCGTGACGACCTTGATCCACTTGCGCTCGCCGCGCCGGACACTGTAGCCGTAGGTGATGTAGTCATCCGCAAAGACCCAGCGGTATCCGAGCGCCTTGATATCATCCTTGCGCGGCACGGTGTCTCCGCCAAAAAACAGGACGACCGGCGTGTCACGCCTGTCCGGGTAACCGGTAATGTGCAGCGTCAGGGGCAGCTCGGCCTCTGCTGCTGCGGCTGCCTCGCGCTCCGCCGCTTTGCGTGCGGTGTAGCAGGCAGGGCACTCATCAAAGTGGGCGGCCGCCCAATCCTCCCAGCTGTCTGCATCGCGGCGGTTGTAGCAGATCTTGGTGCGGGTAAACGTTGCGCTGCATTTGGCGCACGTGCAGGTTGCAGTTGCTTTTGCCATTTTGTTTGCCTCCTTTCGCGGCAGTTACTCCCACTCGGGGTGCAGGTCCTTGCTAAGCGTGACTCTCAGCGTCTTCCCGTGGTATACGTCATCCGATATCACATCGACCGCCAAAACCTCGCGAAGCCCGTAGGCGTATTTGCCGACGTTGTCTGTCGTGCCTCTCCAGCCGTGATACCGCTTGCGCTTCCAGTCAAGATTCCCGGAGACGCCGTCCGTGCCGCGCTGCAGGGTGTACCACATCTTGTGCGCAGGATCGGTCTCGCCGCAGTGGCCGACGAGGACGCACATTGCGCCAGGGGCTACCCACTCGAGATCGTCCGTCCAGTCGGATGTAAAGACTCTGGTGTGCTTATATCTGATGTTTGCCATAGCGTAAATCCTTTCCGGGCGGTTTAGCCGCCGCCCTTCGGCTATTGTCAGTCAACCACAAAGTGGGGAAGGCTCGCGTACTGGCTCACGTCCGGGGCTTTTGTTGTAGGCCGGAAGGCGTTGCGGCCGGTCTGCTCCTTGACCTGCTCTTTGCAGATTCGGCAAGCGTCCTTCGCGCTGTTCGCGCTTACGAACATATGCTCGAGGTATTCGTGGCTGTTCTTCTTGATCCAGTAAAACACCTGATAGTTTTTCATTTCAATTTCCTTTCCGGCCTGTTGGCCTGTCGCGTTTTCCCTTTTGATGGTTTAAGTATACGCCCAACGGTCGTAAATGTCAAGCATCTTTACGTCAGCCGGACGTAAAAACGTGCACAAAAATTCGCTCGGAAGTTGTGCAGGATGCAGAAAATGCCGGGATAGATAAGCGCGGGCGGTCTGGTGTACGATGGACGCGGAGGTGCAGTGATGGTGTACCAGGACTGGGATGCTTTGAAAATGGAATATGTCACCACGAAGACGACCTACGCGAAGCTGGCCGAAAAGTACGGCATCAGCATCAGCCAGATCAAAATCGTGGCTGCACGTGATGGGTGGACAAATGAACGCAAAAAGTTCACCGCACGCGTACAACAAAAGGCGTACCGGAAGGCGTGTAACCACGAGGCCGACCGGCTCGCGCGTCTGATCACCGCCACAACGGGCGCGATCGACGTGGCGATGCGTGCGATCGGCGATGACGAGCAGTTTAACCGCTACCTGGTCGAGCGGCGGGAGAAGTATGCCGTGCCGGTGACGGACGAGGCCACCGAAGACGGCGAGCTGCCGCCGGACGGGAAGCTGCTGCTGGAGCGGCAGTGGACGGAAGAGCGCACGTACCAGAAGGTCGACACGAAGGCGCTGAAGGATCTGACGGGCGTGCTGAAGGATCTGACGGGGCTGGTGCGCGATCTGTACGGCATCCCGACGCAGGCGCAGGCCGAGGCGCAGCGCATCGCGGCCGAGCGGCTGGAGCTTGACCGCAGAAAGCTGGACAGCGGCAGCAGCGCACCGGAGGTGCTGGAGATCGTCGGCCTGCCGGAGGAATACAAGCAATGATTTTAGTGGACGCAAGCCAGATCAGCAGCAAGCAGGATGCTTTTTTGCGCGACACGCACCGGCACGTGGCCTACGGCGGTGCGCGCGGCGGCGGAAAGAGCTGGTCCGTGCGGACGAAGGCAAAGATCCTGGGGTGCGAGTATCCAGGGATCAAGATGCTGATCGTGCGCCGGACGCTGGACGAGCTGCGCAACAACCACGTGAAATTTCTGGTGCCGGAGCTGGCGGGCGTGGCGCGCTACAACCAGTCGACCAAAGAATTTCGCTTTTACAACGGCAGCACGCTGGCGCTGGGGTACTGCGATACGGACAAGGATCTGGGGCACTTCCAGGGCGCGGAATACGATGTGATCTTCATCGACGAGGCCGGGCAGCTGATGGAGGCGTGGATCAAGGAAATCAACGCCTGTGTGCGCGGCACGAACGGCTTTCCGAAGCGCACGTACTACACGCTCAACCCGGGCGGGCCGTCGCACGGGTACTTCAAGCGGCTGTTCGTGGATCGACGCTTCGAGGGGGCGGAGCGGCCGGAGGACTACAGCTTCATTCAGGCGCTGGTTACGGACAACAAGGCGCTGATGGCAGCGCAGCCGCAATACATTGCGGAGCTGGAGAACCTGCCGCCGAAGCTGCGCGCGGCATGGCTGGAGGGCTCGTGGGATATTTTCGAGGGGCAGTTTTTCGAGGACTTCCGCACGGAGCCGGATCTGATGGCGGCGCACGAGGCGGGCGTGGACGCAGAGCCGGAGGAGCTGCGGGCGCAGCACCGGTGGTGCCACGTGATCCAGCCCTTCGACCTCGCGGCGGGGGCGTGCCGGGGGTGGAACATCTTGCGGAGCTACGACTTCGGCTACGGCAAGCCGTTTTCGTGCGCGTGGTGGGCGATGGACTACGACGGGGTGCTGTACCGCATCCTGGAGCTGTACGGCTGCACGGAGACGCCGAACGAAGGCGTCAAGTGGTCGCCGGACGAGCAGTTCAAGCGCATCGCGGAGATTGAGGACACGCACCCATGGCTCAAGGGCCGGAAGATCACGGGCGTGGCGGACCCGGCAATCTGGGACGCATCGCGCGGCGAGAGCATCGCGGACACGGCGGCGCGGTACCGCGTGTACTTCACGCCGGGCGACAACAAGCGCGTGCCGGGATGGATGCAGTGCCATTACCGGCTGCAGTTTGACGCGCAGGGGTATGCGCGGATGTACGTCTTCGACACGTGCAAAGCCTTTATTCGCACGGTGCCGCTGATGATGTACAGCCGGACAAATCCGGAGGATCTGGATACAGGGCTGGAGGACCACGTCAGCGACGAGTGGCGGTATCTGTGTATGTCGCGGCCGGTGAAGCCGATGCTGGCGGCGGAGGAGGAGCCGGTGCTGTCCGATCCGCTGAATCAGATGCAGAAACCGGGGCGCTACGGCGCGATCTGGTGATAAAAACGGGAGGTTATCATGGACGAGATTCGCATTCAGGGCGTGCAGCCGGGAACGGAGGCGCAGGCGCTCGGCGGGCAGGTGATGCCGCCGGAGGACGTGATCACGCGCGAGCAGCTGCAGGAGTTTTCCCGCGTGCTGCACGAGTACAAGGTGGGCAAGGCCAGCACCGAGCGGCGCATGATCGCGGCTGAGCAGTGGTGGAAGCTGCACAACCAGCCGGAGGAAGAGAAGGCCGGAAACCAGATGTACAGGGGCTTCCGCAGCCGGAGCTCGTGGCTGCACAACGTCATCGTGAACAAGCACGCTGACGCTGTGGAGTCGTACCCAGAGCCGAACATCCTGCCGCGCGAGGAAGGCGACAAGCAGGAAGCGAAGATGCTGTCGGCGATCGTGCCGTGCGTGCTGGAGCAGAACGCTTTCGACGCGACGTGGAGCGACGCGATGTGGGCCAAAATGAAGTACGGCACGTGCGTGTATAAGATCACGTGGGACAGCGGCAAGCTCGGCGGCCTCGGCGACATCTCAATCGAGCGCGTGAACGTGCTGAATCTTTTCTGGGAGCCGGGCATCACGGACATCCAGAAGAGCCGGTACGTGTACCACACGGAGCTGATGGACAACGAGGCGCTCGAGGAGCAGTACCCCCAGCTGCGCGGGCAGCTCAAGGGCAACGACTTTTATGCATCAAAGTTTCTCTACGACGATAACGTGCCGACCGACCGGAAAAGCACGGTGATCGACGTGTACTACCATCGCGGCGGCGTGCTGCATTACTGCAAGTACATCGGCGACATCGTGCTGTACGCGACGGAAAACGATCCGGAGTACCGCGAGCGGGGGCTGTACGATCACGGGCTGTACCCGTATGTGTTCGACGCGCTGTTCCCGGTCGAGGGCTCGCCGTGCGGATACGGATACGTGGATATCTGCCGCAACCCGCAGACGGCCATCGACAGCCTCGGCACGAGCCTCGTGCGCAACGCCGTGGTGGGCGCGACGCCGCGCTACTTTATGCGCGAGGACGGCAGTGTGAATGAGCAGGAGCTGCTGGACACGGAAAAACCGCTGGTGCACGTGGACGGCAACCTCGGGCAGGACAGCATCCGACCGATCGACTACAACGCGCTGCCCGGAAACTATATCAACGTCTGGTCGACGATGGTCAACGAGCTGCGCGAGACCAGCGGCAACACGGACACGGCGACCGGCAACGTGACCTCCGGCGTGACGGCGGCGAGCGCCATCGCCGCACTGCAGGAGGCAAGCGGCAAGGGCAGCCGGGACAGCACGCTGGCAGCATACCGCGCATACAGCAAGATCGTGAATCTGTGCATCGAGCTGATCCGGCAGTTTTACGACCTGCCGCGATCCTTCCGGATCGTGGGCGAGCTGGGCATGGAGCAGTTTGTATCCTACAGCAACCAGGGGCTGCAGCCGCAGGCGCAGGGCATGGCCTTCGGCGCGGACATGGGGATGCGTCTGCCGGTGTTCGACATCAAGGTCAGCGCGCAGAAGAAGAACGTGTACACACGCGTGAGCCAGAACGAGCTGGCGCTGCAGTTTTTCCAGATGGGCTTTTTCAATCCCGAGATGACGGATCAGGCGCTGGCGTGCCTGGACATGATGGACTTTGACGGCAAGGACGGCGTGATGCAGAAGATCCAGCTCAACGGCGTGCTGGCGCAGCGGCTGCAGCAGTACCAGCAGCTGGCGCTGTCTCTGGCGCAGATCGCGCGGCCGGACATGGTGCAGGGCATCGCGGCGGATATGGGCATCGCCATGCCGGCACAGGCGGGCGCAG